>Ga0207707_10000061_pt1 | contig 108292 bp, 84 predicted proteins | sample KBSC83BmetaG_FD_184336 | JGI IMG/M metagenome (GOLD analysis project Ga0207707, IMG submission 184336) | Corn rhizosphere microbial communities from Kellogg Biological Station, Michigan, USA - KBS C8-3B metaG (SPAdes) (version 2) | ecosystem: Host-associated > Plants > Roots > Rhizosphere ... | reverse complement strand
CCAGAACTACGCCCTGTACCCGCACATGAGCGTGGCGGAGAACCTGGCGTTCGGCCTGAAACTGCGCGGCATGCCGCGCGCGGAGATCGCGCGCCGCGTCGACGCCGCGGCGGCGATGCTCGGACTGCACGAAATGCTGGGGCGCAGGCCACGCCAGTTGTCCGGCGGCCAGCGCCAGCGCGTTGCGCTGGGCCGGGCCCTGGTGCGCGAACCGAAGGTATTCCTGCTGGACGAACCGCTTTCCAACCTCGATGCAAGATTGCGGCTGTCGATGCGCGTGGAGATCGCGCGCCTGCACCGCCGGCTCGGGGCGACGATGGTTTACGTTACGCACGACCAGATCGAGGCGATGACGCTGGGCCAGCGCATCGTGGTGTTGAACGACGGCGAGATCCAGCAGATCGATACGCCGATGCGCTTGTACGAGGAGCCGGCGAACGTGTTCGTCGCGGGGTTCCTCGGCAGCCCCGCAATGAATTTCCTGCGCGGAACGTTGCAGCATGGCGGCGCGCAGGCGCGATTGAAGATCGAAGAGGGTACCGAGTTCCCGCTGGGCGACCTGCCCAGGCAGCGCCCGGAACTGTCGGCTTACGGCGGCAAGGAACTCGTGCTCGGCCTGCGTCCGGAACACCTGCATATTGCGAATTCCCAGAACGGTTCCGAGTCGATCCTGCGCGCGCGACTGGAAGTGGTCGAGCCGGTCGGCAACGAAATGTTCCTCAACCTCCGCCTCGGTTCCAACGAACTCGTTGCGCGTGTGCCGCCGCAAGTCCTGCCGGCACATGGTGCGGATCTGGCGCTGGCCTTTGCGCCGGAAAAAATACACGCGTTCGATCCGCAAACATCGCGACGCATTCCGCCGGAAGTGAACCACGCCTGATCGACGCGTCGCGCGTTTCATGACCATGAATGCGATGAACTGCACCTGAGTTCGGCGCTTACGAAAGCGCAACAACTGCGCTTAGCGGTTGTCTTACTTCTGCGCGCAACAAACAGCGCGTGCGCTGCGAGTGATGTTCGTTGCGCACCACAACACGCAGGAGAAAGATAATGCGCAAGACCCTGACTGCCCTTTGCATCGCCGCGACTTTCGCGGCCGCGCCTGCCTTTGCGCAGGACAACGGCAACGTCAACACCGGCACCGGCCAGTTCTTCATTGACGGCATCGTCGGACACAGCAACGTGATCAGCGGCCCCAACAGCGGCGGCGATACCGGTTATGCAGTGAACGGCGGATACCGCTGGTCGCTCTCGCCGAATTTCGCGCTCGGCGCGGAAATCGGCTACAACGATCTCGGCAACGTGCAGATCAAGAACGTGTTCAACAACCAGCCGGTGGTATCGGAAAACAAGGCTTCGCTGCGCGGCTGGACCGCCGGCGTGAACGGCCGGTACAACCTGAATCCCAATTGGTACGTGTCTGGCCGTGGCGGGTTGTACGCATGGAAGGGCGAAGGCCTCTCCAGCGACCCGTTTCCACTCGACAAGCACCTCAACGACAACGGCTATTACGCAGGCGTGGGTTTCGGCTATGACTTCAACCGCAACTTCGGCCTGGGTCTGGGGTACGACTACTACCACGCCGACAAGAGCAATGTGAACTTGTCGACCAACCTGGTGTCTGTAAATGCGGAGTACCGGTTCTAGTCTCCCCGGTACGACTCCAACGTCGCGGGCGTCCTCGGCAGGGCGCCCGCTTTTTTGTCAGAACGCGGAGACGTCGTAGGGATCGTTCTGCGGCAGCTCGCTGCCGCTCGCTCCTTCGGCCAGCCGGATCTTCAACGCCAGGCCATCGCGCGAATCCGCCTTGGACAGCGCTTCCTCGAGCTCGATGATGCCGTCCTTGTAGAGCCGGAACAGCGACTGGTCGAACGTCTGCATGCCCTCCTGCAGGCTGCGTTCCATCGCCTCCTTGATCTGGTGCACTTCGCCGCGTCGCAGGAGGTCGCGGATGTGCGGCGTGTTGATCAGGACTTCCACCGCCGGGCGGCGGCGGCCGTCCTTGCCGATGACCAGGCGCTGGGAAATGATCGCCTTCAGGTTCAGGGCGAGGTTCATCAGAATGTTCTTGTGCGCGGCCTCGGGGAAGAAGTTGAGGATGCGCTCGATGGTCTGGTCGGCATTGTTGGAATGCAGCGTGGCCAGACAGATGTGGCCCGTTTCGGAGAAGCTGATCGCCGCGTCCATGGTTTCGGTGTCGCGGATCTCGCCGATCAGGATCACGTCCGGCGCCTCGCGCATCGCGTTCTTCAGCGCTTCGTGGAAGCCGTGCGTGTCCATGCCGACTTCGCGCTGGTTGACCAGCGATTTCTTGTGCCGGTGCAGGTATTCGATCGGATCCTCGATGGTGAGGATGTGGCCGGAGGTGTTGCTGTTGCGGTAGTCGATCATCGATGCCAGCGTGGTCGACTTGCCGGAGCCGGTGGAACCGACGACGAGGATCAGGCCGCGCGGCTCCATGATCAGTTGTTTGTATATCTGCGGCAGCAGCAACTGCTCGATGCTCGGGATCTCGCTCTTGATCGAGCGGATCACCATGCCCACTTCGCCGCGCTGCTTGAACACGTTGACGCGGAAGCGGCCGACGTCCTTTACCGCGATCGCCATGTTCAATTCCAGGTCCCGCTCGAACTGCGGCACCTGGCCCTCGTCCATCAGCGAATAGGCGATCTTCTTGGCCATGCCGGAGGGCAGGCCGGTGTTGCCCAGCGGATAGAGCTTGCCCTCGACCTTGATGTGCACCGGCGCACCCGTGGACAGGAACATGTCCGAGGCGCCCTTGTCCATCATCAACTTCAGGAAATACCCGATGTCCATGGCAGTACCGCAGCGAATGGTGATCGAAAAGAAGCAAGACCGGGGCCAGACACGTGTCGCGTTGCAATGCCGCGACCCCCGCCCGACAATATCCCCGCGCCCCAATGGCGACCTTATGGCACGCTCGCTAATGAAAATCCATCGGCTGGTTCCGATTTTGGTGATGGCCCTGGCCGCCGGTTGCGCCACCACGCCGCCGCCGACCGGGCTGCTGGACCAGGCCAATGCCCGGATCCGAGCGGCTGATGCGGCCGGCGCCGCCACCCGTGCGCCGGGCGACTTCGCCGAAGCCCAGCGCCGCTTCGCGTTCGCGCAAGCTGCGCTGGCCGACGGCGACAACGAGCAGGCGGCCGCCAGCGCCGAGGAAGCCGCGGCGGCGGCCGAGACCGCGCGTGCCCGCGCCCACGCGGTGGAATTGGAAACCCGAATCCGGAACCAGAGCGACGAAAACGCCAACCTGCAGGCAGACCTGGAACAGAAGCAGGCCGAAGCCGCGGCCGCCCAGCAGGCGGCCTCGCAACCTGCCAGCGGCGGCTCTTCAGAAGAATTGCCGCCGATCCAACTGGGGGCCCCCGGGATGGGCGAACCGGTACCGGCCAGTTCGGACATGCAGCCAACGTCCGGCGATTCGGCTGCGTTTCCGCCCAGCGGTTCCAGCGTCCACGATGACGAGGCCTTGCCGCCTCCGGCGAGCAGCAGCGGCGCCTACGACCAGGGGAGCGGAAGCTGATGCGCACGCGAACGATCGCCGTCCTGCTGTTGGCGCTGGGGTTGGCATCGCCCCTGGCGGTGGGCGCGGCACAACCGGATGCCGACGTGCAGCGGCTGGCCGCACAGCTCGACCAGTTGGGTGCCGATCCGGTATTGGGGAATCTTGCGCCGGCTGAGCAGGCGCGCGCGCGCGATGCGATCGACGCACTGCGCAACTCCGGAAGGCGCGAGCGGCCGCACTATCTGTTCCTGGCCGAACAGCGCGTGGCGTTGGCGCGCGCGGCAGCGCAGGGGGAGGTCGACCAGCAGCAGCTCGATCAGCTCCAGCGCCAGCACGACCACGTCATGCTCGAGGCTTCGCAGGCCGAAGCCGCTGCCGCGCGCGCGGAACTGGCACGCCAGCGCCTGCAATACCAGGCGGCCGTGCAACAGGCGCAAATGCTGCAGGAGCAGGGAGCGGCCTATTCGCAGCAGGCGCAACAAGCGCAGGCCGAAGCCGAGCAAAGCAGAAAGCTCGCTGCGGCCCAGGCGCGTGCGGCCGCGCTGGCGCGCAAGGAGGCGGACCTGGCCGAACAGGCCACCCGCGCGTTGCGTGGCGATTCGGGATCGGCGTCTTCCGGCGGCAGCGCCACTCTGACGTTGTCCGACGGCTCGTTCAAGGCCGGCAGCGATACCCTCTCGTCCTCGCGCACGCGCCGGCTGGCGGAATTTGCGCAGGCGCATTCCAACCAGTCGTTCCGCATCGTGCCGCGCGCGGCGGCAGGTCAGCGAGTGCTGGCGGGCCGCCGTGCGGTCGCCGTGCGCGATGCGTTGGTGGCTGGTGGCGCGGACGCTTCGCGCATTCGCATCCGGTCGGTGGAAAGCGGCGGGAAAGGCGCAAGCGTGGAAGTCAGCGCGGAACCCTGAAGTCCCGCCAGGATTCGTTCGGTTGGCGGCTTTCGGCAGACCTCGGTCCCCTGAAAACCATTTGCGAGACAATCTGTTGCAGGCGCAATGCCTGTAACGGCGCGGCCTCCCGGGCGGTTGCCAAGGCACCGGGATCGGAGTAGCTTTCCCGTCGGAATCGGCCTCACGCCATTCCTTCCGAAAACCGAATGAATCCCGCAGCTTTCAATGACCCCGCGCACCGCTCCGGCGGCGCGTGGGTGGCGTGATTTGGTGTTTGCAGGCGCCTGCGCAAGGCGGGCGCATAGTTGACCAAAGGAGGTTCTGCAATGTTCGAATCCATGCAGAGAGATGACGTCGAAGCACTGATGAAGGCGGATCCCGAGTTCCGCCGCCTCTATCAGCACCACCAGGAACTGGACAGCAAGGTTCGCGACGCGGAACTCGGCGTGCTGCCGCTGGATGACACATCCCTGGCCGGCATGAAGCGCGAAAAGCTCCACCTGAAAGACCGCCTTACCCGCATGTGGGACCGACACTCCGCCACGGCGCATTGATTCGCGACGCTTCGAGTCCTCTTCTACGGCCCGCGCAAGCGGGCCGTAACGTTTTCGGCCCGAGGGATGAACCCTCCCGCCGGCGGAACCGCTTGAACTGGGCGCGGGGTGCAGACAATGTCTGCATCATGGCCTTGTCTTCGTCCGTCGTGCTGTGCACCTACAACGGCGCCAGGTACCTGGCTTCCCTTTGGGAAAGCTTGTTGGCGCAATCACGCGTGCCCGACGAGATCGTGGTGCGCGATGATGCATCCACCGATGGCACGCCTTCCCTCATTGAAGATCTCGGCGAAATGGCCGAAGCGCGCGGTATCCGGGTGCGCTTTTTTCGCGGCGAGAAGAACATCGGGTACATCGCGAATTTCGAGGCGGCATTGCGAGCGGCTTCCGGCGACGTGTTGTTTCTGAGCGATCAGGACGACGTGTGGCATGCGCGCAAACTCGCCACGCAACTCGCGGAGTTCGAGCGGCGTTGCGGGCTTCTGTTGCTTTGCGGAGACGCGCGGCGCGTGGATGCTTCGGGGGTCGACCTGCAGCGGTCCCTGTTCGAGGTGCTGCGCGTCACGAAAGTCGAGCTGGACAAGATCCATGGGGGAGGCGGTTTTGGGGTACTGCTGCGGCGGAGCCTCGCTACCGGGGCGACCGTTGCATTGCGTCGCTCGCTTGTTGACGAGGCATTGCCGGTTCCGGAAGGGTGGATACATGACGAATGGCTGGCGATCGTGGCCGCTGCGCTTGACGGGTTCGATTGCATCGAGTCGCCCCTGATCGACTATCGACAACACGGCGGAAACCAGATCGGGATGCCCGAACGCAGCCTCCTGGAGAAATGCAAGGACATGCTCAACCCGCGTGCGGAGGTCATCGATGCGCTGGCCCGGCGTGATGAAGTACTTCTGGCACGGCTGGATCGCGCGAACGGGCTGAAACCTACCCACCGCCTCCTCGCCGCGCAAAAACTCGAACATCTGCGCGTGCGCCAGGGCATGCGAGGGATGCCGTGGTCGCGCGCAGGCAAGGCGTGGAAAGAGACGCTCAACGGGCGGTACCGGCTCTACTCATCGGGGTGGCGCTCGGCGCTGCGTGATCTGGTGCGTCACCGATAACAACGTTCGAGGCACAGCCTGGGGCGGCGGGTCGCTCGCATCGGGTATCATGCCCGACTTGCCGTGACTCCGTGCTCCCTTGTGCGCGGTTCATCCACAGTGACCGCATGATCGTCGACAGCGTACTCGAACTGATCGGCCGCACCCCGATGGTGCGTGCACGCCGCCTGGATACGGGGCGGTGCGAGCTGTTCCTGAAACTGGAAAGCGCCAATCCGGGCGGCTCCGTCAAGGATCGCATCGGCCTGTCGATGATCGAGGGCGCCGAACGCGCCGGGAAGATCAAGCCGGGTGCGACGCTGGTCGAAGGCACCGCGGGCAATACCGGCCTGGGGCTCGCGCTGGTCGCGCAGCAGAAGGGCTACAAGCTGATCCTGGTCGTGCCCGACAAGATGAGCCGCGAGAAGATCTTCAATCTCAAGGCGATGGGCGCGGAGGTGGTCCTCACGCGCTCCGACGTGGCCAAGGGCCATCCCGAGTACTACCAGGACCTGGCCGAACGCATCGCGCGCGAAACGCCCGGCGCGTACTTCATCAACCAGTTCGGCAACCCCGACAACCCGGCCGCGCACGAAGCGACCACCGGCCCGGAAATCTTCGAACAGATGGACGGGCGGGTGGATGCGATCGTGTTCGGTTGCGGCAGCTCCGGGACGATGACCGGCCTGTCGCGCTACTTCCAGAAGGTTTCGCCGCAGACGGAATTCATCCTCGCCGATCCGGTCGGTTCGATCCTCGCGCAATACATCAACGAAGGTACGCTCAGCACGAAGTCGGTGAGCTGGATGGTGGAGGGCATCGGCGAGGACTTCCTGCCCGTCATCAGCGATTTCTCGCGGGTGAAGAAGGCCTATTCGATCACCGACAAGGAAAGCTTCCTCACCGCGCGCGAGCTTCTGAAGAAGGAAGGCATCCTGGGCGGTTCTTCCACCGGCACGCTGTTGTGCTCCGCGCTGAAATACTGCCGCGAACAACGCGAGTCGAAACGCGTGGTCACCCTGGTGTGCGACACCGGCAACAAGTATTTGTCCAAGCTCTACAACGACTACTGGATGCTGGACAACGGTTTTCTCGACCGCCAGCCGACGGGCGACCTGCGCGACCTGATCCTGCGGCCGTATGCGCAGCGCGACACCGTGGTGGTCGGCCCCAACGAATTGCTGGTGACGGCGTACAACCGCATGAAGTTGTACGACGTCTCGCAACTGCCGGTGATGGAGGGCGACAAGATCGTCGGCATGCTCGACGAGTCCGACCTGCTGATCCACGTCTACGGCGACGAGGACAAGTTCCGCGATCCGGTTTCCACGGCGATGGTCAGCCGCCTGCACATGCTGCCGGTGCACTCTCCGATCGAATCTCTGCTGCCGATCTTCGAGCGTGGCCACGTCGCCATCGTGATGGACGGTGACAAGTTCCTCGGCCTGATCACACGCATCGATTTGTTGAACTATCTGCGCCGGCGCGTGGCGTGAACGCGGCTACCGACGCCAGGAGCCGTCATTCCATGCTTCCCGAGTCGAAACCCATGAAAGATTTGCCTCCCACCGAGGAGGCGGCTCTATGGGCCTACCGCATGATCCTGGGTCGCGAGCCGGAGAGCGAGGCGATCATCACGGATCACGTCCGTTGCAGCACTTCGCTGGCGGACATGCGTGAGCGTTTCCTGGAGTCTTCGGAATTCACCCAGCGCTATCGCACCGTCGAACGCGAACGCGGTCGCAACGTATCGGTATTTCCGCCGTGCTCGATCCAGACCAGGGTCGATGGCGAGACCGCCAAGCGTCTGTTCGAGCGCGTGGCTCTGAGCTGGCAACACATGGGCGAGACGGAGCCGTATTGGTCGGTGTTGGCGGAGCCGCAATACCTGACGGAGCACATCGGCGGGACGCGCGAAGCCTTCATCGATTCCGGCCGCGAGAACGTGGAGCGGCTGCTTGCGACCTTGCGACGCAATGACGTGACCTTCAACCCCGAATGGGAGGCGCTGGAACTGGGTTGCGGTCTCGGCCGTTCCACGCGTTGGCTGGCTCTGCACGTGCGCAAACTGTGGGCGGTGGACGTCTCCGACGCACACTTGCGCCTGGCGAGGCAGCTCAACGCCGATGCGCCGTGCGTCGAGCGGATCGAGTGGCTGCGGTTGCACGACATGGCCGCAATGGAAGCGTTGCCGGAATTCGATCTGTTCTTCAGCATGATCGTGCTGCAACACAATCCGCCGCCGGTGATTGCCGCGATTCTGGAGATCATCGCCGCGAAATTGCGGCAAGGCGGCATTGCATTCTTTCAGGTTCCCACTTACCAGCGCGGGTATTCCTTCGACGCCGAAAGCTATCTCGATCTGCGCGCGAATACACGCGACATAGAAATGCACGCGTTTCCCCAAGGCGAGGTCTTCCGGATTTTTCGCAAGCACGGCTGCATTCCACTGGAAGTGTTCGAGGACGGCCTGTCGGGCCATCGAGACAACCATCGCTCCAACAGTTTCCTGTTCCGCAAATCCTCGACTCCATGCCGGTCCGACGAGCACGAATCCGAGCGCGTCGTTGAACTCGAAGCGGAAATCGCGCGCACGCACGCGCGGGCTCGCAGCGATCACGATGCCGCCCAGAAGGCGTTGGCCGATGCCGCCCACCACTACCGACTCCTCAAGGATCACGCGGCTGCGCTGGAAGCTCGCTGCGTGGCATTGCAAGCGCGTCTGGATGAAGCCGCACGTTCTTGACCGGAAATCCCATGAAAACACCGAACTGGCCTCGTGCCATGAAAGCACATTCCCTCGGCACCCGCGCAATCCACGCGGGCCAGTCGCCCGATCCGTCGACCGGCGCCATCATGACGCCGATCTACGCGACTTCGACCTACGTGCAGAAGAGCCCGGGCGTGCACCAGGGCTACGAGTATTCGCGCACGCAGAATCCCACGCGCATGGCCTGGGAGCGCTGCGTCGCGGATCTCGAGGGCGGCGTCGGCGGCTTTGCATTCGCCTCCGGCATGGCCGCCACGGCGACGGTGCTGGACCTGCTGGATTCCGGCAGCCACGTGATCGCGATGGACGATCTCTACGGCGGCAGCTACCGCCTCTTCGAGCGCGTGCGCCGTCGCAGCGCGGGACTCGATTTCAGTTTCGTCGATCTGAATGACGCGAGCGCGCTGAAAGCCGCGTTGAAACCGAATACGCGCATGATCTGGGCGGAAACGCCGACCAACCCGATGTTGAAGCTGGTCGACCTCGCGAAGGTCTCCGCGTTCGCAAAGAAGCACAACCTGCTGCTGGCGGTCGACAACACGTTCTGTTCGCCTATGGTGCAGCGGCCGATCGAATTCGGCGCCGATATCATCGTGCACTCGGCGACCAAATATCTCAACGGCCATTCCGACATGGTCGGCGGGATCACCGTCGCGGCGAACAAGGAACTGGCCGAACGCATGGCTTTCCTGCAGAACTCGATCGGCGCGGTGGCCGGGCCGTTCGACGCGTTTCTCGCCTTGCGCGGCGTCAAGACGCTGGCCTTGCGCATGCGCGCGCACTGCGAAAACGCGCTCGAGCTGGCGCGCTGGCTGGAGAAACACCCGGCCGTCGAACGTGTCATTTATCCCGGACTGAAGTCGCATCCGCAACATGCGCTGGCGAAACGCCAGATGGACGGCTTCGGCGGCATCGTCACCATCGTCGTCAAGGGTGGATTGAAGCGCGCGCGCCGCATGCTGGAACGTTGCGAGCTCTTCGCGCTGGCCGAATCGCTGGGAGGAGTGGAAAGCCTGATCGAACACCCGGCGATCATGACCCATGCTTCCGTGCCGCCGGAAAACCGCAAACGCCTCGGCATCGGCGACGGCCTGGTGCGGCTTTCGGTAGGCGTGGAAGATGCCGCCGATCTGCAGGCTGAGTTGCAACGTGCGTTGGCCTGAGTGAAGAAATGAATGGAATATTGCAACCCGTTGTCCTCTCCGGTGGTTCCGGCACGCGCCTGTGGCCCGCTTCGCGCGAGAGTCACCCGAAGCAACTCTTGGCTTTGCTCGGCGAACGCTCGATGTTGCAGGAAACATTGATTCGCCTGGAAGGATTCACCGCGGCGAAGGTTGCCACGCCGATCGTGGTCGGGAACGAAGAGTATCGCTTCATCGTCGCCGAACAACTTCGCCAGCTCGGCACCGCGCACGCGCAACTGGTGCTGGAGCCGGTCGGGCGCAATACGGCACCAGCGCTTACGCTCGCTGCGTTGCTTGCGGAGGGAGCGAACGATCCGGTCTTGCTGGCGATGCCCGCCGACCACGCGATAGCCGAAGGCGAGCGGTTCCGCCGGGCGATTGCCGATGGGTTGCACGCGGCGAGCCACGGCGACGTCGTCACGTTCGGCATCCGGCCCACCCGCGCCGAAGCCGGATACGGTTATTTGCGTTGTGGTGTCGCTGCCGAAGACGCGGAGCTGCCGTTCTCGCTCGATGCCTTCGTCGAGAAGCCGGACGCCGCTACGGCGCAGCGTTACATGGAGAGCGGCGAGTATTTGTGGAACAGCGGCATCTTCATGCTGCGTGCGTCCACTTGGCTGCGTGCGATGCAAACCTTGCAGCCCGAAATGCTGGACGCGTGCAAGCGCGCGTGGGCGGGCGGCAAACGCGATGGCGATTTCCTGCGGGTGGACAAGGCTGCATTTGCCGCGTGTCCTTCCGATTCGATCGACTACACGGTGATGGAGAAATTGTGCGACCACCCGGAGCTCGGCCGCGCCTGGGTGGTACCGCTGGAGGCGCGCTGGTCGGATATCGGCGCCTGGGATGCGCTGTGGGAGAACGCCGGGAAAAATTCCGAGGGCAACGTCGTTCGTGGCAATGCAGTGCTGCAGGACACCCGTGATTCGCTTGTATTCGCGGGCGACCGCTTGGTAGTTGCGCTCGGCTGCAGCGAAGTGGTCATCGCTGACACGCCGGATGCGCTGCTGGTGGCCGGCAAGGCGCACACGCAGCAGCTGCGCGCGGTCGTCGCCAGGCTGAAGGAGCAGGATCGCGAGGAGGTCTCCACGCATCGCAAGGTGTACCGGCCGTGGGGCTGGTACGACTCGATCGAAAAGGCACCGAACTTCCAGGTCAAGCGCATCGGCGTCAACCCCGGCGCGAGTCTTTCGTTGCAGTTGCATCATCGTCGCGCCGAGCATTGGGTGGTGGTCCGCGGACTTGCGCGCGTGACGCGTGGCGAGGGCGTGTTCGACCTGCGCGAAAACGAGTCCGTGTTCATCCCGTTGGGTACGAAGCACCGTTTGCAGAACCTCACGCAGCAGCCACTGGAGATCATCGAGGTGCAGTGCGGCGACTACCTCGGCGAAGACGACATCGTGCGGTTCGAAGACGTGTACGCGCGCGCATGAATACGGCCATTGCCATGGCGCGGCGCGTGCCGCCGATGCGATTGTTGCTGCGGCCGCTGGCCCTGCTGTGGCGTTACCGCGTGCTGCTGCGGCACATGACTTGGCGGGAAATCTCCTCACGCTACCGCGAATCGGTTCTAGGCACGGTGTGGGCAGTGATCAATCCGCTGCTGATGCTGTCGATCTACACCTTCGTGTTCGGCTACATCATGAAATCGCGCTGGCCGGGGCAGGGCGACAACAAGCTGCTCTTCGCCGTCACCCTGTTCGCGGGCCTGATCGTCAACACCTTGTTCGCGGAAACCGTCAACCGCTGCACCACGGTGATCACCGAAAACGCCAACTACGTAAAAAAGGTGGTGTTTCCGCTGGAGATGCTGCCGTTGGTGGTGCTGGGCAGCGCGGTGTTCCATGCCGTGGTGAGCCTGGCGATCCTTGTCGTCGCCAACGTTTTCGTGGGCACCGGGCTGCACTGGAGCATGATCTTGCTGCCCGTCGTTATCGGGCCGATTCTTCTCACCAGCGCCGGAATCGGCTGGATTCTGGCATCGCTCGGCGTGTATCTGCGCGATGCCAGCCAGGTAGTCGGCTTTTTGACCGCGCTGCTGATGTTCCTCAGTCCCATCTTCTATCCCGTCACGGCGTTTCCGGAGCACATGCGTCCATATCTCTTCCTCAACCCGCTGACCCTGCCGGTGGTGGAAGTGCGTCAGGTCGCCATCGAAGGTGTTCCGCCCCATTGGTGGTCTGTGCTCGCCGCCTACGGTATTGGCCTGGTCGTTGCCGGTATTGGCCTGTGGTTCTTCGAGCGCACCCGGCGGGGGTTCGCCGATGTCGTCTGAGCCGATCATCACCGCAGCCGGCCTAGGCAAGTGTTACCAGATCTACGAGAGTCCGTCGGAACGACTGAAGCAGATGTTGTATCCGCGTGCGGCGCGTTTGCTGGGACGCAGCGTCGATCCCCGTTTCCGGGAATTCTGGGCACTGCGCGGCGTGGATTTCTGCATCAGCCGCGGCGAGACGGTGGGCATCCTCGGCCGCAATGGTTCAGGGAAGACCACGCTGTTGCAGGTGTTGTGCGGCACGCTGCCGCACAGCGAAGGTCAATGCGAAGTGAGCGGCCGAGTGGCGGCATTGCTGGAACTGGGTGCGGGTTTCAAGCCTGAATTCACCGGTCGTGAAAACGTGTTGATCAACAGCGCGATCCTCGGCATCCCCGAAGGCCAGGCGCGTGCGCGCATGCAACAGGTGATCGACTTCTCCGAACTCGGCGACGTCATTGACCGTCCGGTGAAGACATATTCCAGCGGCATGTATGTACGCCTGGCGTTCTCCGCGGCGATCCACGTCAGTCCGGACATTCTTGTGGTGGACGAAGCACTGGCGGTCGGTGACGCGCGCTTCCAGGCCAAGTGCTTCCGGCGCATCAATGAGATGAAAGAACAGGGCGTCACTATCCTGTTCGTGACGCATGCCACCGAACAGGTGGCGATGCATTGCACACGTGCCTTGCTGCTTGAGCACGGTCGCTTGCTGGAAGATGGGCATCCCCGCGAGGTCAGCAACCATTACCTCGATCTGCTGTTCGGCAAGCGCAGCCGGGATCGTGCCGCGCTTGCCGCGGACGGCGGCGAGGCAATCCGCAAGGTACTCGCCTCGAAGACACCATCGGACGCAGAACAATCCACCGTCATGCAGGCCCGGCCGGAAGTCGCGGAGTTCATCAACGACTCGTTCGGCTCCGGGTTCACGAGCCGCATCGGCTATCACGATGGCGAGTATCGCTGGGGCAACGGTGGCGCCGAAATCCTGGACTACCTGCTGGTTGCCGGTGATCGCGTAGAATCGGCCAATCTGTTCGCGGACGAGGATGCCGAACTTTACATGCGTGTGCGTTTCACGCGCGACGTCGCCACGCCAGTGTACGGTTTCGCCATCAAGAACATCGGGGGCTTGATGTTGAGCGGCTGCAATTCGCGTGACCAGAGCGTGGATTCCGGTTCGCGGTACCGCGCGGTTTCTGCGGGCGAAGTGGTTGTGTGTTGTTTCAAGTTCAGGCCGAAGGTAGATTCGGGCAATTATCTGGTATCGATTGGAATTTCCGAAGATCATAGTGGCGATCTCAGCGCGCTGGATCGTCGCTACGACTCGATCCTGGTCAAGGTCGAGAGGCGCGGGCCTTACTTCGGCATGGTCGACATCGGTGCGTATTGCCAACTCATTCACGCCGTCTAGCCGGAGTGAGGCCGATGGCTGACGCAGCCGCTTTGCTTGCCGAGCACGCATCGTTGCCGGAGCCTCGCCAGCCTGCCTGGGGTTTGCGGGCGCGTCATGGTGCTGCGGAAGGTGCGTGTGACGAGCGCCTCGCAGTGCTCTTGCCATTGCTGCAGGCTTTGCCGCACATCGACACGTTGCGAATCCTCGACCTGGGGTGCGCCCAGGGCTATTTCACGTTGGGACTCGCACATGCACTGACCGCTCAAGGTTGCGCGGTGGAAATCGTCGGGGTGGATCGGAACGAAGACAATATCCGCTTCTGCGAAGCACTGGCGGCGCACCACGGCATCCCGGCGCGCTTCGTCCGCGCGACATTCGGCACGGATTTCATACGCCGGCAGGAAGCGCCGGGCTGGGACGTTGTGCTGGCCCTCGATGCGGCTGGACTCGTTGGCGATGCGGAAGGCGTGCCGGGAGAGGTCGTGTCTTTATTGCGCGACAGCTCGCGCATTGTCCTTTGCGAATTCTCGGAGCCTCCCCGACCGGCGGAACTGGCGGCCGCGCGCAGCGCTTTGGACCAACCGATGTTGGCGACTCGTGCATTTCGACGGCGGATTGCCTCGTTCCCCGATCGGGGCGGCGCGATGCGAACCCTGCACGTGTGCAGCGATAGCATGGCGTGGGTTGGCGGACGATGGTTCGCGTTCGACCGGGTCGCCGACCGTTCGCATGCGGGCATCCCCGATGCGTTCGCTCAACAGCGGCGGTTTTTCCTTGGCGCGCACGCCATGGTCAAGGGATTCCGTGGCGATGGTCGTTATGGAGATTTCAACCGCAAGGAACTTGCCGTCGAAGCGGAAGTGTTGCACGCGCTGCAAGGCGAGCCTGGCCGCTACCCCGAGTTATTGGCGCGGGCCGACGATGGCGACGTCGTCTGGCTTGCTCGCGGAATGTTACCGGGTCAGTTGTTGTCGGAACGGATCGCCGCGGGCGACATCGATCGCGATGCCTTGGCGCTGGGACTGCTCGACGAGCTCGCCCATCTCGAGTCGCTCGGATTCAACCATGGTGATCTGCGCTGCTGGAATTGCCTCGTCAATGGGTCGGCTCTCCGTTTGATCGACTTTGGCGCGCTGGTTCGCGAGGCGTCACCGTTGCATCGACTGGCGCTGTCTGCGGTGCTGCTGGAGCTTGCCAGCGGCGAGCCGCGTCATGAGCAGCCTTTCTATGCATCCGTGCATCCAGTGGAGGCTTATCCGCCCACATGGCGTCCGCTGGTGTGTTATCTGCTGGGCATGCCCAAGGTGGCGTTCAGCTATGGGGAAGCCCTGCGGATCCTGACGGCGTCACTGGCGGAGACCTCAAATGGATCCGCCGCGGCGATCAAGGGCTTCGAGCTGGATGGCGAGATCCTGTCGTCTGCCGCACGGGAACATTGCGAGGTTTTCCGGCGCCAGCGCGAGCATGGAGAAGCCCTGGAGCGGGCGCTCGACGGAGAGGAGCGTGCGCGCGCCGCCGGGCTGGCGGAGGTCAGCGGGTTGCGGGCGCGTGTACGGGAGCTGGAACGGGCGCGACAGGTCAGCGAGCAGGAACACGTGCGTTACGCCGACTCGCTACAGGCCGAGCTGGAAAACTCGCGGGTTTACGCCACGTCGCTTGAAGCCAGGTTCGAGCGCGAGGCCGCCGATGCACGCATCGAACGCGAGGCGATGACGGCTGCCCACCGCGCCGCAGTCGAGTATTCCGACTCTCTCAAGCAATCGTTGGACAGAGCTGTCGAGTATTCCGATTCCCTCAAACAGTCGTTGGACAGATCGCAAGCGTATGCATCTTCACTGGAGGTTCGCCTCGAGCAGGAGGCCGGCTGGCAGGCGCGCTATGCGCGGATGCAGCGACGTTTCCGGCTGCTGAAATTTCTGTGGCCGCGAGAACCCGACGATCCGAACGGACGGCTGTGACGAGCTGGGAGTGTGCGTGAGCTTCTCCATGCGTTTGGCACCTATCAGGCGAGCAAGTTCATGCACCTGCAGCAACGAACGATTCGAGGCATCGCGATCATTCTGGGTCTTTTTCTCCCGCTAGGGTCGGTCGTCGAGTGCGCACGAGCGATGGCCGGCGTCCACTACTCGTACGGGATCAAATCCAAGGGTTGTTGCACGTTGATCGCGCACGCGGGCGGAGCCATCGACGGCAATCCCTACACGAACAGCCGGGAAGCTCTGCTGCTGTCGATCCGCAATGGCTACCACCTCATCGAGCTGGATTTCGACAGGACGCACGAAGGTGACTGGTACGTCCAGCACGATTGGAAGAGCTGGGCGTTGCACACCGGGTATCGGGGTGACCTGCCGCCCACGGCGGCGGCGGTCGCCTCGTATCGAGACAAGTACGGCGTCCAGGCGGAGGGATATTCGTTCCCAGGCACCTATACGGCGATGTCACTGGATGATCTGGTCCATATCCTTGCCAAGCATCCCGATGTCAGGATCATCACCGACACCAAGGGCGACGACGAGGCCATCGATCTTATTCGCGTCGTGCGAAGCACGCGCCGGTTCAAGCAATTCATCTTCCAGACCTACTCGCTGGCCGGATTGAAAGAGGCTTCGGTATTGGCGCCCCAGCAACAGTTGATATGGACCGCCTACCTGCTGCGAGACTGGTATGTTCCGGATGGATTCAACGAGGCGCTGCTGTCCCGTTTGAAGAAATACCCGCGTTTGTTCGCTCTCACGATTCCTCTGTACACGGCGCATGAACGGCCGGTCATGAAGCGGATACGGAGCGCGTTGTCGATCCCCATCCTGGTGCACGGGAACTCGAAAAACATCAATAGCCGCAACCTGCACCTGCAGTTGGGAGAGTGGGGCGTCAACGGCGTTTACGTCGATTGAGCCCCCATCGGAGTTGCCGGACTTCATCGTGTTATCTGCTTATACCCTGCATGGCGGGCGCCAGGGGGTCGTGCATCTTTCGCTGGCGGCTGGCGTCGAGAACGAGGGGTCAACGACGAAACCAGAATCACGATGCGATAATCTTGCGGTCATGAGTTGTGCGTGCGGCCGCGTTGTGCTTTGGCGCAGCGGGGCGTACGCCCGATTGGACGGACGCGCCGATTAACCGAAGCCGCGGTTCTCGGCTTCATCCGGAGAGTCGATTGATGGATGACGAGTTCGACATTGACATTCGGGAGGGACACGACGGAAATGTCGTCTTCGTCTACTCCTGTTTTCGTGCAGCGAGCACGTGGTTCTGGTCGCGCCTGCGCCGCTGCCCCGAGTTGTGTTGCTACTACGAGGTCTTCAACGAGCAACTGGAACATCTGTCTCTTGCGGACGTGCCGTCGGTCCACCCCGGAAACTGGCGATCGCATCATCCGGACACTGGACCATATTTGACGGAGTTCGCTTCACTGCTGGGCAGCGTGCCGGGAATTGCCGGTTTCCCGGTCGAAAGCCCCTTGGGCAGCCGATTCCTGGGCAAGGCGGGGATCGGAGGCCCGCTCGACCGCGACGTGGAGGCATACCTCGGGCGTCTGATTGACGCCGCCAAGGCGTCCCGGCGCATGCCCGTCATCACCTGTACCCGCCTGCTCGGCCGCGTCGCCGGGTTGCGCGCGGCGTTCGCCGGCACGCACATTCTGCTCGTACGCAATTTGTTCGAGCAGTGGAATTCCGCGTATGGCCAGCTGCGGACAGGAAATGATTACTTCCTGCGGATGATCTTCAACCAGTTGAATTTCGGGCGACAGGATGGATTCTTTTCTTACCTGATGCTGCTATTCGATGAGCGTGACCAGGCTTGCTTCGAGAACTGGGCACGGGACGATAATGCCGACGCCGTGTTTTGCTGCTATATCGTGTCGCGGATTTATCTCTTGCTGATCGCGAGGCGCTATTGCGACCTGATAGTGGATGTCACGAGTCTGAACCACCGGGAGAGCCGCGCCGCGGCCGAAGATGCGTTGTCGCGATTGCTCGATGTGGACGTCGATCTCGGAAATTTCGAACATCGGGTCGACTATCCAAAGCGGCTTCTGGGATCCCCGGCCGATTGCCGGACGATGATCGGCGAACTGCTCGAACGAGGACTGTCCGAGGCCGGCGCCTCCGACGATGAGCGCGGATTCGCGTACGGATTGGCCGATTCCGCATGGGAAGCCCACGAACGGTTTATGGCATATACATCGGGCGCTCGCGAAGTGATCGAGGACCAAGCCCGGCGTGTTGCCGGGCTGGTGGGCATCGCGAGTTCGCTGGAGACACGGGTGCAGGATCTCGAGGGGCAGGTGGTCCGGCGCGGGAATGAGGTCGCTGCGTTGCAGCGGGCGGGGGAAGGGTGGCGCCTGCAAGCCCAGGCCGCCGAAGCGAACCTGGAAAACCGTCTCCGCGACATGGCGAATCTCGAGTCCCGGTTGGACGAGGCTCGACGCAGATCGGATTGAAGCCGGCGCAGCGGCGTGCAGTCATGTTCGCGGGTGGCCTGGCGACTGGCCGCTCAAAAGACCCATGCGTGGATTGTGGGGCTCGAACCATGGTGATCGCATGCGATCGGAGGGAAGGAAAGGCAAATGAGTCCACCAGTTTTTTTCACCATCGTCTCGCGCAACTATCTCGCCTATGCATTGACGCTGATGCAATCGGTCGCCGCGCGGCATCCCGATTCAAAACGCTATTTGTGCCTCGCCGACGATCCCGCCGACGACACCGCTCTCACGACGGATCTGTTCGAGGTCGTGCCGATCACCTCGTTGTCCCTGCCGCATTTCCAGTCGTTCGTGTTCCGCTACGACATCATGGAGCTGAATACCGCGGTCAAGCCCTACATGTTCGCTTGGCTGCGGGAGTTGCATCCGCATGCGGGCATCATTTACCTGGACCCCGACATCCTGGTGTTGCGGAAGCTGGAAAAGGTGCAGCGTGCGTTCGCGCGCGGCGCGCTGGCCGTGTTGACGCCGCATCTCACCGCGCCCATCGAGGACGACAAGTTTCCGGACGAGCTGGCGATCATGCGCAGTGGCGTCTACAACTGCGGTTTCGCGGCAATAAATGCCGCGCACGAGCGTGCCGGCGACCTGATCGCCTGGTGGCAGGAAAAGCTGGAATTCGGCTGCTTCGTCGATCTCGAGGGTGGCCTGTTCACCGACCAGAAGTGGGTGGATCTGGTGCCGGGCATGTTTCCCGATGTGGCGATCCTGCGCGACGACGGATACAACGTCGCGTACTGGAATCTGGCGCAACGGCCGGTGGTGCGGGCGTCGGACGGCGGCTACACCGCCAATGGCTCGCAGCTCGTATTCGTGCATTTCTCGGGCGTGGTGCTCTCCGATCCGCAGGGATTCTCGAAACACCAGAACCGCTTCAGGGCCGCGGACATTGGCGGCCTGCGGCCGTTGTACGACCGCTATCTCGAGTTGCTGCAGGAGAACGGCCACCTGCAGCACGAGCGCAAACCGTATGTCTATGGACGATTTTCGGACGGCGAGAAGATCATGCCGGTCATGCGCCGCGTGTACAGGCGATTGTTCGACCTGCGCTGCGAGCATCCGTTGCGCCATCCGCTGCAGATGGATCGCGATCTGTTCAATCAGCCGAGTGAGGAATTGAACGCGGTCGATGCGTTGCCGGTGAGCCGCCTGATGTACGAAATCTGGTGCATGCGCCCCGATCTGCAGGAGGCCTTCAACCTCGAGTCGCAGGAAGGCCGCGAAGGATTCATTCACTGGTATCTCGCGACCGCGACGGCGGAAATGGGGATCGCCCCTCGCTATGTCGAACCGATCCGCGCGCAGTTCATGTCGCCTCCCGCAACTGCGCCTTTGTTCCGATCGGCATCGACGGTACCGGCCAGGGACGATTCGAGCGGCGATTCCGCGCCTACGCCTGCACCTGCGGAAGCTGCGCGTCCCGCCGTGCGGCCTCGCGGTCCGCGTTATCACATCGGCCAGTTGCTGCTGCGCGCGCTGGCGTGGGGCAAACGACGCGCGGTCCTCGCGCGCTGGTACCAGCGCATGCCACAAAGTTTGCGAATGGCCGTGCGTCGGCGGGCCTATACTTATTCAGGTGTGCCATTGCCCCCGGCTGCGTTGCTGCGCCCGCCGAAAGGGCGGCGCGAACCGGCACGTGCTGCCGCGTCTTCTGTCGGATCCGGAATGCCGGGTGTCAACATGATCGGCTATGCGCGCGGCGAATTCGGCGTTGCCGAAAATGTGCGGTCCTGCGCTCGGGCACTGGACTCGGTGGACTATCCTTTCCTGATACGCAATTTCGAAGTGGGCGTGGCCAGCCGCCTTCTCGATCAGTCGATGGAGCGGCATTTTTCGGAAACGCTGCGTTACGACGCCAGCGTGTTCTTCATCAATGCCGACCAGATGCCGGTGGCGCGCAAGTCGCTCGGGCCCGCGGCGTTCGAAGGGCGGTACAACATCGGCTACTGGTTGTGGGAACTGGAGCATTTCCCGCATGCATGGGACAGCTCTTTCGATCTGGTGGATGAGGTCTGGGTGCCGACGGAATTCGTGCGTTCGGCGATTGCCGCCAATACACGCAAACCGGTGCTGAAGATGCCCAAGGCCGTGGAGTTCTCCCCACCCACGGGAATGGATCGTTCGCACTTCGGCCTGGCGAGCGACGCATTCGTGTTTCTGTTCAGCTACGACTTCAATGGTTACGCCGCGCGCAAGAATCCTGAGGCAGTGCTGGCCGCGTTCCGTCGTGCTTTCGCCGACGGCAAACACAATGTGCGGTTGCTGTTGAAATCGATCAACGGAGAACGCTTTCCGGAAAAGCTCGCGCAACTGAGCGGGGACATCACGGGCGATCCGCGCATCGAACTGCGCGACGGCTTTCTTTCGCGGCAGGAAATGTTCGGGCTGCAGAACTCCATCGATTGCTATGTCTCGTTGCATCGATCGGAAGGTTTCGGGCTCGGTCTGGCAGAGTGCATGTACCTGGGCAAACCGGTGATGGCTACGGCCTACTCCGGGAATCTGGAGTTCATGACTTCGCAAAACAGTTGCCTGGTGGATTACAGGATGGTGCCGGTGCGCGAGGGCGAATACCCGTACTGGCAGGAACAACGCTGGGCGGACGCGGACGTGGATGTTGCTGCCGAAGCCATGCGCCGGATGCTGGAAGAGCGTGAATGGGCTTCCACCCTGGCCGCGCGGGGTGCCGCCGACATCCGGAGGAATTTGTCCAGGCGGACTTGCGCGGATGCGATGGTTTCCCGGCTTGCCGCCATTCGGCGGCAAAGGTTCGCATCCGGGCCATGACCTCCGACTCCAGGACCTGCGCGTGGGACGGGAGTAGTAGCACTCACGCTTTTTGTCGATCGACGGGAATGCAGCACGCGATGCCGGTTGCCACGAGCGTGGTGGAAAATCACCCCCGGAAAGCAACATGAAACCGTTGGCGTGGATCGATCGTGCGTCCGTGGCATGGCTGACATTGCTGCTGCCGCTGGTTGCATTGGAAATCTGGTTGATATCCACGATCGGTGGCTACGGCTGGGACCGCTTCGCTGAGGACGTGATTTTCGCCATCGCGTTTTCAGGGTTGCTGGTTCTGTTCGCACGCTGGCGCGTGCTGGGATTCGCCAGCGGAGCGGCCGCATGGTTCGCCTATGCGATGGTCCTGTCGCTGGCCGTGGGAGAAGCGGTTTCGTTTTATTTTCAGGGCAGCGGTTTCAACGATCGTTTCTTCGCCAATCTTCGGCTGACCAATCTGCGTTCCACCCTTGATGCCTTTCCCGCATTGTCGCTGACGTGCCTGGTGGGATTGGCGGGGATGTTGATACTCTCCGGATGGCTGCTTGCCCGGCAGACGGCGCTGCGGGTCCGGGACGATTTCCTGCACGGGGTATTCAAGGCGGCGGCGTTGTTGATCGTGGCCGCCGCTGCGGTGTTTCTGCCGTCTTCGCCACGGCGGTTGTCCAGCTATTTCGCCATGTATTTTCGCTCGGGGAGGCTGGTTTCGTCGTCCCGTGGCCGCTATGCGGCGAAGCACATCAACGCCGATCCGACCTCGCGTGGAGAACTCATCGCTCGCGCCGGCAAGAATCTGGTGATCATCTACATGGAGTCGCTGGAGCGCATCTATACCGACAATTCCATCTTCCCCGGGCTGACCCCCGCTTTGAATCGCTACCGTTCCCGAAGCCTGGACTTTGCGGGATACCTGACTTTTCCCGGTGCGACCTATACGATGGCCGGATTGTTTTCCTCCCAGTGTGGCGCGCCGTATTTCAACAGTCCGTGGGAGGCGTATTGGCATACCAACAACGACAATAGCGACATCTCGTTCCAGCCTGAACTGGTCTGTCTGGGGGACGTATTGCACGAGGCGGGCTATCGACAGGTGTTCATGAACGGCTCGCCGCTCTCATTCGCCGATCAAGGCGAGTTCTTCAAGTTGCACGGCTACGACCGGGAATTCGGGCTGGATGAACTCGAATCAGCCGGCAAACATCGCCTGCCGGAATCCGGATGGGGCTTGTACGACAGCGAACTGTTCGCGCTGGCAGCGGACAAATTCCACGCGTTGTCTTCGTCGGGCAACCCTTTCAATCTCAGCTTGCTGACCATCGACAATCATCCGCCGCATGGCCGGCCATCACCAGGCTGCCCGCGCTATCAGGCGAATGCCGCGACCACCTTCCAGTCGGTGCACTGCACCGACTTCCTCGTGGGACATTTCCTCGACGCGATCAGCAAGGATACGGCGTGGAAGAACACTGTGGTCGTGATCATGAGCGATCACCAATCAATGCCAAACGACGCGTGGCCGTCATACCCGAAGAGCTACGTTCGCCGGCCGCTGCTCTTCATCCTCAATGCAGGTCGGGGTGTTCGCAGCCAACGGGTCTATCACATGGATATCGCGCCCACCGTGCTCGCCTTGATGGGTGTGCATACCAATGCCACCTTCATGGCGGGGGCCGACCGCAGCGCCGCGAATTCGCCGGACAGCCCTCTGCGCGATGATCCAGCCACCGTCGCGGTGTTGAGACAGGTGGTGTGGGGCAGATCGGCGCCCATTGAACTGTGCCGCAATGACATCCTGCTCGCCTACGATCAGGGCGATGGCTTCCGCATCGGCAATCGTTCGGTCCCGATCTCGCGGCAGGGCGTCCGGTCGATCGGCATCGACGCCGGCCAATCGCTGGAGATGCTCATCGGATCGCGGGATGTCAAGGCGTTCGTGCTCCCGTTTGGAGGGATCGCGAAAGCCATGGCGCTGCGCGGTGACAGCTCAGCCATGCTGTTCACCCCGCTGCCCGATGCGCATGGCAGCACCGGACTTTCGCTCGATTGGTTGGGCCGGCATGGCGCGCTTGCACATCTCGCGGATCTGCCGCGCCTGAGCGGGTTGCGGGTCGAGTTGCCGAATTGCGCCGGCACTCTGGACCGGCTCGATGGCCGTGGTGGGCGCACGAATGTTGATCTTGCAGGAGAGACCGCAGTGCGCACCGCCCCTCTCTATCCGCAACTGCCAGATTTGCCTGCCAAGGTGAATTTCGGCACCACGGAGGCATCCGCTGTCGAACGCGATGTCGGTTGGCATCACTGGCAGGAACACGGAAGCTGGGCAAGTGGCGACGCAGCAGCGATCGGATTTCGGTTGCCGCGACGCAACTGCCACACCGCGGAAGCGGAATTCCACGCGCATCCGTTTCTGCCGCCTTCGCGCCCCAGGCTCGACGTGCAGGTTCTGGTCGATGGAAGGCAGGCCGCACTCTGGCAAATCGGCGGCGAATCCATGGGGTCGCGTATCCTGGATGTTCCCATCGCAACCGCCGACGCGCAGTGCCGCGTCGACATGTTGTTCCGGTTTACGCGGCCGGATGCGTTTCCTCCTCCCTATCCGGCCGGCGAAGATCCGCGCCCGCTACAGATGGAGTTCGTCGACATGCGCATCGGTTCGCCGACCGCGCGTTCAAACCCAGCGGCGGCGGCCAGGGGGGCAGCACGGAAAACCGGCGGACCGGGCCGGAGAGGGTACGTCGGGTGAGCGGATCCACGCAGGGGAGGTGGCGCGCGCCGGTCGCGCTGATCGCTCTGGCACTGCCAACGATCGTGGTCCACGGCTGGCTGGTCCTGGGATTTGCCGGTTTCAGCAACTACCGGTTCGTCGCTGCGTCGGCATTCGCGCTCTGCTTCTGCGCGCTGCTGGTACTGGTGACCCGTTGGCGGTTTTTCGGCGCAGCGTCATGGGCGTTCACGTCCCCGCTCTACATCCTCTGGATCGTGATGGTCCTGTGCGAGGCGGTTTCCTACTCGCTGCAGGACGATACGTTCAACGACCGGTTCTTCGCGCACATGGATCCGCGCAATTTTGAAACGGGTCTGCACGGATTTCCGCTGCTGATCGGCGGGGGAGTCGCGCTGCTGGCCATGCTGTCGTTGTTCGCAACGTGGGTATTGCGCAGGCTCCCCGCGCATCCGCCGCAGCGGAGGAAAGTCGGCGCAGTCGTCCTGCGGGTTGCCGCCACCTCGGGGTTGATCCTGGTGCTGTCGAGGCTGGACTCCACTCCGCATCGCCTCGCGGACTATTTCATCCAGTACCAGCGCTCCTTCGGGTTCGCCGATACTCCCGAAGGGCGCGATGTCTATCGTCAAATCGATCCGACTCCGGTGTCTCGCCATTTCCTGTTGGCATCGCGGGGGCGAAACCTCGTCTGGATCTACATGGAATCCCTGGAGCGCTTCTATACCGATCCGAAGCTGCTTCCGGGATTGACGCCCAATCTCGATCGCCTGCGTGCGCACTCGCTGGATTTTCCGGGCTTCGAACAGTTCCATGGCGCCGGTTACACCATGGCCGGCATTTTTGCCTCGCAATGCGGCGCACCCTTCTTCAGCAGTCCGTTTGAGGCTCTCGACCCGATCAGCGGCAACAATACTGACGCAGCCAACTTCCAGAGCAAACTCGCGTGCTTCGGGGACGTCCTGCATCGTGCCGGTTACAGACAGGTTTACTTGGGCGGGGCGCCGATCGGGTTTTCCAACAAGGGGCTGTTCTTCCATCTCCACGGTTACGACGAGGCCCTGGGTGAGCAGGAACTCGAAGCGCGGCACGGCCACCAACTCGCCAATTCCGGTTGGGGGCTCTATGACCGGGATCTTTTTCGCATCGCTGCCGAACGTTATCGTGAGCTTGCGGAATCGGGGAGACCCTTCAATCTCACGCTGCTGACCCTCGATACCCATCCACCACACGCACGCCCTTCACCGGGTTGCCCTCGTTACGAAGCCGACGACAACCCGGTGCTGCAAGGAGTGCACTGCACCGACTATCTGGTCAGCAAGTTCATCGACGAGATTTCACGTGATCCGGCCTGGAAAAACACCGTGGTCGTGGTCATGAGCGACCATTTGCGGATGGTCACCGAAGGCGCGGTGCCGCGCGGATACCAGCGTCATCCATTGTTGTTCGTGCTGAATGCCGGCACCATGGGAGAGCGCGACACCCGCGTCTATCACATGGATATCGCGCCCACGCTGCTGCACCTGCTGGGTGTGGATACGAACGCAAGTTTCATTGCCGGCGAGGATCGCAGTGCGCCGAACTCTTCGGACAATCCGCTGGTCGTCGGCGACGTGGCCGATGCCGTATTGCGCAAGGTGTTGTGGCAGCGAGCGGAGAAATTCCACCTCTGCAAGGACAACACGCTGCTGGCGGGACTGCCGCATGGCTGGTTCGACATGGGCGGACAAAACCTGGAGATGGAAAATCTCGGCGAGCAGCAGACTGCTCTCACCAGCGACCAGATGCTCGTCTTCGCCACTACGGGCAGCAACGTGACGCCGGTCTTGTTGCCGCGCGGGAAATTCCCGACATTGCCATCTTGGCGGGGCAAGGCCAGCCTGTTGATGGTCAGGCCCGCAGCGGATGCGCCGGAGCAGGCGCGTTTTTCGATCGACTGGCAGGGCCTCGATGGCGCCGTCGTGCATCTGGCCGATACGCCCAGGCTGCAGGGCCTGCAATTGCGTTCGCCCGATTGTGCGGAGTTGCTGCAGCAGGCGGATCGGGCGCCGCCTTCCACGACCCTGGATTTCAGCAACCGCTTCACCGTCAGCTCGGAGCCGTTGCCGCAACTGGCCCCGTCCGGACGCATAGATTTCACCGGGCGCACCGCGCACGCGTATGAATTGATGGTAGGTTGGCACCCGTCCTTTTCATGGGGGTCCTTCACCCAGGGGGATTTCTCCGAGTTCGGATTCCGGATGCCCAAATCGCGCTGTGGCGATAGCATCCTCACCATGAACGTGCGTCCATTTTTGGTGCCCTCGCGACCTAAGCTGGACGTGGATGTCATGGTCAACGGCAAACTCGCGAACACGTGGCATTTCGAAGGTGATGGCAAGGTTCAACGAGAAGTGAGCGTTCCGATCCATCCCGATGCGGAATGCCGGGCAGTCATCCGCCTCGCCTACCGGCGACCGGACGCCTCGCCGCCTCCGTATCCGAAGGGCGAAGACCCGAGGGCGCTGCAACTGCTCGTCCACGACGCGTCTCTCGGTTCCGTATCTGGCGGCGGCCCGCCCCACGAGGCGCCGCCGCGATGAAACGTTTGCGGCAAAACGGACGCAGGATCGGATTCGAGATGTTTCGGCGAAGGGCGGCATGGCTTGCGGCTCCCATTCTTTCTCTGGCCTTGGCTGCGGCAAGCGTCGCGGCGCCGCAATCGGAACAGGACGCCGAAGGACCCGCGGGGTCGGCGCTTTCCGTGCAGGATTTCGTGGAACTGTCGCCCGCCTACCTGCCGGCTCCCTCCGCTTCCTTGCACTGTTCGCTCGACGTGATCGGCGACCATGCGGCGCCGCTGGCGATGGTGCTCGATCATCGAACGGCGGCGACTTTCGTCGGCTGGATTGCGGATGACGGCAAGGGCGTGCCGCGCAATATCGCATTGCTGCTGATTGGCAGCAGGACGTATGCAGCCGAAGGCACCACGGGACTGGCCCGTTCCGATGTCGCGGCTGCCAAGCACAATCCTGCATTCGCGTTTTCAGGCTATTCGGTGACAGGCAAACCCGTCGCCGCGCCGCAAGGTGAATATCATCTTGCGATGATTGGTCACTTCGGGACGGTACGCCTGCTGTGCCCGTTGGGGCATACCATCGCCATCAAGTGATGCAAGGAGTCCCCATGCACGACGGAGAAACCAGCCGGACCGTGGAGGCCGCAGCGTGATGCGCCGGTGGATACCCCCGATCCTGATCATCGTCGCAGGCCTGGTGCTGATCTACGCTGTGCTGGTGCGGGCGGGATTCCTGCGAGAGAGATTCCTGAGCGAACCGTTCGGATACGGGGCGGACGCTGCCGCGGTCTACGGCTGGAACGGCGTCGAGTACGTGTACAACGACTACAAGTCGCGCACCGGAGCGCCGTTGCAGATACCCGGCCGCCCTGCTCTGGATCGCGTCGGCTGCATATTGTTCAAACCGGACTGCGCCCTGATCTGGATCATGGGGAGGGCAACTGGCTCGATCGTTTCGGGCGTGAACATCTATTTCTACCTCACCTACGCCCTGTGCTTCCTGTTCGCGTTGTTCGGCTTGCGCTTCTTCGGCGCGAGCTGGCCGGCATCGGCGGTGATGGCGGCGCTTTACGCGCTCCTGCCCTACCACCAGATGCGCAGCATCAATCATCTCCCGGAAATCAGCTATTTCATCGTGCCGGCCTACGCCGCGATTCTCTATCTGATCTATCGCGGCGCCCGGGCACCGGCGTCCGAACGGTCGGAAACGCCATTTTTCCGCGACCGGCTGGCCGGTTGGCGCTGGGCATTTCCGGCGGCGTTGCTGTTCGTCTTCTTTCCCGCGTCGATGCAGAAGTACTACCAGTTCTTCTTTGCGCTGTTTGCTTTTTGCGCCGGCGTGTTGGGTGGTTTGGACGCCCGCAAGGCACGGCCGGTGTGGATGGGGTTGCTGTTTGCCGCAGTGGCATGCGCAGGGCTGGCGGTGCGCGGCAAGATCGACAGCGCAGCCTGGGGCGATCCGCAGCACATCGTGCATACCACGCACCAGCTCACCACTTACGGCGAGGACGAACTCTACCCGCTGAAGCTGGTGCAGATGATTCTGCCGATCCCGGGACACCGTATCCGCGCGCTGGCCGACATGCGCGCCGGCTACGACTCCGGCCATCCGATGGTGAACTACGAAACAACCACCGTTTCGCTTGGGCTGATCGGCACGTTGGGCCTGCTGGGCTTGATCTGGCTGTTCATCACCGCGAGTTCGCGTTCGCAACCGCTGACCCGGTTGGTCGCACGCCTGACGCTGTTCGGGATCCTGCTCGGGGCGATGGGCGGGCTGGGCAGTATGATCAGCGATCTCTCGTGGGCGACCCTCGGCCCCAAGTTTCCGTTGTCGCAGGCCCGCGGCTGGGATCGCGTAGTGGTCTTCATCGCTTTTTTCGCGTTGCTGGCGAGCGCATGGGGCATGGATCGCCTGGTCGGCTGGTTCACGCGGCGCGGCAAGCTGCCGGCCGTGCCGGCCGACGCGCTGGCATGGTGTTGTGCGTTGGGAATTTTCGCGGTCGGCGTGTACGACCAGGTCAGGAGCGCGCCGCCGAACGTCTACTCGAGCGACGACGCCATCTATCGTTCCGATCGCCGGTTCTTCGCGGCCATCGACTCACTCCACCACGGCACCTACCAGGTTTTTCAGTGGCCGGTGATGTTTCCCTGGGGTGGCTCCTACAATGGAGTCTATTACACGGACGGGTATCGTCCGTTGCTGAACTCGCGCCGCATGGACCTGAGTTTCGGTGGGGATCCGGACAGCAGGCAGGGGGAATGGCTGAGTTCGCTTTCCAGCATGCCGCCTCCACGGATCTTCGACCAGCTTTGCGCCGCGGGTTTCGAAGGCGTGGTGGTGCACAGCGCTGCGGTGTCGCCCGCGCAGCAGTCACTGGTTGCAGTACTCGCGCGCAAGGTGAAGCCGATGGATTCCGGTGACGGATTGCTGTATTTCGATATCCGCCGCGCTTGCGGTGTCCCGCCGTCCGTTGCAGCCGAATGCCTGGCCCGCCTTCGCGCCAGGTTGCTTGCCGATGAGGATCGCAAGCGATGGATCGGCGGCGAGCAATTCGCCGGGACGATCGGCACCACCGAGCCGACGGCATGCGGAGGGCAGCAGCGCGCTTCCGCGGCGGGTCAGGCCGGGTGGCTGACGCTGGGTCCCTATATCCCGCTGAAACCCGGCAAGTACACGGCGCGTTTCGAATTCGCCAAATCCGCAAAACCGTCCGAGCTCGTGATCGACTGGCACGACGGAAAGCAGGCGAATCCGATCACCGCATTTCAACCACGAAGCGCTGCCTCGGATTTCAAATTGACCTTCATCGTCCCTCGTCCCTCGATCAGACTGGTGGAATTCCGGGTACGCGTGGAGGGCGATTCGGCTGTGGTGTTCCGGGGTGTGCAGTTGGACCGGCACTGACACGCGCGGACGCTAATTGTGGGCGAGGGAAATCGTCTTCAGGCAAGCGCCGCGGCGGCAGCCGATTCGACCCGTTGCTGATCCATGTCCGGCAGCCATAGCGGCAGACGAACCAGCCGGTCGCCAACGTCGTCTGTGACGGGCAATTCGCCGTCCGAACGGCCGAAACGCCGGCCCGCCGGGGCGGAGTGCAACGGAATGTAGTGGAACACGGCGAGGATCCCGCTGTTCCGAAGTTGTGCGATGAAAGCGGTGCGACGTTCCAGGTTCGGCAAGAGCAGATAGAACATGTGCGCGTTGTGGCCGCAGTGCGGCGGCACGATCGGGCGTCGCACTGCCCCAATTGCCTCCAGGCCGGCCGACCAGTCGTAGTATCGCTGCCATATCTCCAGACGTCGCGCCGTGATCTCGTCGGCGTGTTCCAGTTGAGCGGCCAGGAACGCGGCATTCAGTTCACCCGGCAGCCACGACGACCCGATGTCCACCCAAGTGTACTTGTCCACTTGGCCGCGGAAAAACTTGCTGCGGTTGGTGCCCTTTTCGCGGATTATCTCGGCGCGTGCGACGAACCGCTCATCATTGATCAGCAACGCTCCCCCTTCGCCGCAGATCACATTCTTGGTTTCATGGAAACTGAGCGCGGCCAGGTGCCCGATTCCACCGAGTGGCCGTCCTTGGTAGTTCGAGAGGATGCACTGCGCCGCGTCTTCGATCACGAACAAACCGTGCTTGTCCGCGATCGACATGATCGCGTCCATCTCGCAACCGACCCCGGCATAGTGCACCGCGCAGATTGCACGGGTACGCGGCGTGATCGCGGCCTCGATTCGTGATTCGTCCAGGTTGAGCGTGTCGGGGCGGATATCGACGAACACCGGCACCGCGCCGCGAAGCACGAAGGCATTGGCGGTCGAGACGAATGTGAAGGAAGGCATGATCACTTCATCGCCCGGCTGAAGGCCGAGCAACACCGCCGCCATTTCCAGGGCGCCTGTGCACGAATGCGTGAGCAACGCCTTTCTGCAGCCCGTACGTTGTTCCAGCCAGGCGTGGCACTGCCGGGTGAAAGGGCCATCGCCTGACAAGTGGCCGTTCGCATGCGCCTGCGAGATGTATTCGAGCTCGCGGCCGGTCATGTATGGTTTGTTGAAAGGGATCTTCATCCGTCTTTCCGCCACGTCACAGGTTGTAAACGATCACGCCCGAGAGGATCAGGCCCAGCGCGGCATAGTGGCTGTGCCCGAGATGTTCGTCGAAGAGGCGCTTTGCGGCCAGCGGCGTCAATACATAGGTCAGCGCCGCGGCCACGTACACACGTCCGATGCCCAACGCGCGTACCGCCAGATAGGTGCAGACAACAGCGAGGCAGAACAGCGCCACCGTGGTGGCAAGAAATGCCAAACGATGCGAAAGGAAGTAGTGCTTGAAAGAGAGCTGCGCGGCGACCGTCGCCAGGATCGTGATTGCGAGGAAGACCCAAGCGCTCATGCCAGCGACTCGTCCTGGCCGGATCGCGACGGACGCAACAACAGCACGACACCCAAGGTGACGAGAATCGCGCCCAGCGCCTGCGCGAGCGAGACGTGTTCACCGTATATGGCGGCGATCGCCACGAGGCATGGGAAAAAAAGCGCCGTAGCGGGGTAGGCGATGCTGATCGGAAAGCGCTTATGCATCGCGCCCCAGATCACGAAACGTCCGCAACTCAGAACCGTGACCAGAGCGAGAACGACTATCACCAGCCCACCCTGAGCCGCGCTGCGACTTGATGCGTACTTGATCAGGGACGCGTTGACCAGCTGCAAGGCGATATTCAGCGCGACGAGTACCAGCAACAGCCATGTGCGCGAGGCGGCTTGTGTGGCGACGGGCGGTTTGTCGTCTGGAGTCACTTAAGCGCACCACGCTCAGGTGCCATCGCCGAAGAGTTCCTCGGCCTTGACGTAGAAGGCATCTATGTTGCGCGCTTCGGCCGCGTTGAATTCGCCGAAATTCAGGCCGGTGATGGATTCGACCTGCAACACCAGGTCCATGGCATCCAGCGAATCGAGTCCCACGTGCGAGAAGTCCTCGTCGTTGGCGATGTCGACGTGGTCGATGTCCTTGACGCGCTTGATGGCCTGGATGACTGCGTTGCGGAATTCTTCTTTGCTGATCATTTCTTCTCCGGAAGACGTGCGTCGAGGATCATGGTCGCCCATGACAGGCCGACGCCGAAGCCGCTTATGAGGACGCGCGCCGGACGGCTTTGCAGGCGCGACTGCAGCATCAGTGGCAGGGACGAGGAAACCGTATTGCCCACATCGGCCGCTTCGAACGGCGCCTTGGCGGGAGGCAACCCCATCTTCTTCACCAGATTTTCCACGATGAAGCGGCTGCCCTGGTGGAACAGGAACACATCAATGTCGTCGTGGGACAAGGATTCGCGCTGCAGGTAACGATCGACCTGGTCAGGTACGACCGTCATGCTGAATTTGAACACATTGCTGCCCAGCATGGAGAGTTTTTCACCTCGTTGCGATACGGAGATGGAATGTCCGAGCGATCCATCGGTGGCGAACATCGCGGGCCGGCAGCGATAAATCGGACTTTCCCCCATCCAGGTGACCGTCGCGGCGTCCCCGAACAGTAGTTCGGTGTCCCAGTCTTCCGGGTCGATGATGCGCGAGTAGGGATCAGCGGTGAACAGCAACCCGCAGCGCATGCCGTTCGTGCGCATGAACGAGTAGATGATCGACAACCCGTAGACATACCCGGAACAACCCAGCGAAATATCGAAACAGGCGACGTCATGCTTCAGGCCGAGTTTCCTGTGGACGATCGCGGAGGTATGCGGCAGTCCGGCGGCGTCGGGGTTCTGGGTACAGACGATCAGGCAATCGACATCTTCTTCGCGGATTTTCGAGATCCTCTTCAGGTCTGCGAAAGCCGAAACGCACATGTCGGAGGTTTCGATTCCCGCCGGCAGGCGGGCCAGCGACTGGAATCCGATCTTGTCGCGGATGAAGGATTGGTCCTTGCCGGCCCGTTGGGCACGCTCAAGATTCGATACCTGTTCGGGAGCGACATAGCGGCCGATGGCCTTGACGCCGATCATCACCACACCCCGAAGAAGATCTGACCCAAGGGTTTGCCGCGCTCGCTGATATCGCCCTGGAAGAACGCGCCTATGTCGCGCACGTAACGGATCTCCATCGCGCCCGCCGGCCAGCGATCGAGACGGATGCGGACAAAAGCGTATTTGCGTCCGGCCGCGTGCGCCGTTTGCAGCAGGCGCTTGAATGCCGCAACGATCGCGTCCGTGCGCGTGAAGCCATGTGCATGCGCCGGGATCCGGATCCCCCTGCCGTCGATTTCGAAGACCCCGGCCAAAGCGTCCTCATCGTAGGGAGCGCGAAGGGTGATCTGTTCCCCGCGTTCGACCAGGTAGAGCTTCCCCAGGGAGTCGTTCCATTCGGCAACCGCATTTGCCGCGGCTTGCGGTTCGTCCGTGTAGCTGACCTGCTGCGAAGTCCTGCGGTGAAATTTGAGATCGATGTGGGTAACGTCCTTGCCCCGCAAATCGAACAAGTCGTTCATCACCGAGGTGCTGTGCAGGTAGTCGCGGTTGCCACGAAATTGGAGGGTACGATCGAGTTTCATGATTTCGCCTGCATCAGGTAGTCGCGCAACGTGCGGGCATGGTCCACGGCGAAGTTGCCCGACACGCTGGCGCCGGCGGGGACGTCACGTATCACCACCGCGCCCAGCCGCACGCGCGCGCGCGCGCCGACGCGGATGGCATTGGAAACCGTTGCCGACGCGCCGATCCATGCCTGTTCGCCCACGCGCGCGCGTCCCGCTATCACGCAATGGCTGGACAAGGTCGCGCCATCGCCGATTTGGGCGTCGTGGCCCACGTTGGCCATGACGCCGACGTGTACCATCCTTCCGATCCGCGTGGCTTCGCCCCTGATCGCGGAGCGCACGATTACGGCGCCCGCATGGATGTACGCCTCTTCGCCGATTTCGACACCGCCGAAATGCGGCATGCGCACGCGCCGCCCGCGCACCGTCTTCGCATAGAGGCCATCGCATCCCACGATCGCCCCGGCGTCGATGTACGTGCCGGCGCGCACGAGCACCGGGCCGTCGATGACGGCTCGTGGGCCTATGTGCACGCCTGCCTCGACGCGCACGCGGCCGCGCAATATTGCGCTTGTATCCACAATCGCCGAAACATCGATGTCCGGCACGTCTTCGCGCGCGCCGGCCGATTGTTCCGCGTGCAGGTACAGATAAAGTTCTTCCGCGCGGCGGCTGACGACCAGTGCCTTCTTCGACAGCTCATGTATGCGTGCCACGGGTGGCGGCGCGATGATCGCACGCGCACAAGGATTGTCCTGCGCCTGCAGGAAGTAGTCGCGATTCATCGCGAGGCAAATCACCCCTTCCCGGCGCGTCCCGGCAAACCCGGTTTGGCGCACCGCATTCAGTTCCGTCTCATTGCGCAGTTCCACGATTTCGAATTCGCCGGCGATTTCGCCCAGCAATTCCGGCAATCCGGAAGCCCAGCCTGCGGCAGGATCGCCGGAGTTCGATATCGCGGTCATTCGCGCCCGCCCCCCTGCAGTTTGCGGCGCACGACATAAAGCGGCTGGCCGCGGCTTTCACCTATGATCCTCACCAGGTACTCACCCGCGATGCCGACCGACAGCAGGCCAAGCCCGGCGTAGAAGTTGACCGCGAGGAACAGGCTGGTCCATCCGGGAACTCCTCCGCCACGGATCAGGTGGACGATCGCGTAGATGCCGCCCAGTGCGAAGCTGAGCAGGGAAATGCACACGCCGGCGATCGAGATGACCTGCAACGGCAATGAACTGAAGCTCAGGATGTTGTCGAGCGTGGTACGCAAGAGTCTGACGAGGCTGTAGTTGGATTTGCCGTGCTTGCGCGGGTCGTGTCGCACGACGACGTTGTCGATGCGGCGGGTGCTGCTGAGGATCAGCGGACCGATCACGGGGTATCGGGTATGGTTCGCCAGCAGGGCATCCACCAGTTCGCGCCGAAGGCAACGGAATGATGACATCACCAGGCCCGGCGGCTTGTGGAAGATCCAGGTATTCACCGCGCGCAACAGCCAGCTCCCCAGATTACGCCCGCCCGAGTGCTGTTTTCTTTCGTAGGCGCCGAAGACGGCATCCAGCTCCGGATGGTCGCGCAGATGACCGTATAGCTTCGCGATCTCCTCTGGCGGGTGCTGGAGATCATCATCCATGGTGACGACATAATTGCCGCCTGCATTCGCAAGCCCGCACATCAGTGCGCGGAATTGCCCCGTGTTGAACATCAGCTCGATGTAGCGCAGCCGTGGATACCCCGGCAACTCGCGTTGGACGGCAAGCGCGAGACCATCGGGCGAACAATCGTCGACCAGGATGATCTCCGATGGAACGCCCAATGCGCCAAGTGCACCATCCAGGCGTGAAAGCAATTCCGGCAGAGCCTGGGCACCGCCGTAGCAGGGAACGACGACGGAAACCTCCGGAACTTCCGCTACGTCCACAAAAGAACGGTTTCGTGCGTACTGCTCGCTCACAGCCGTAAGCCTATCGCCCTGGAATTCCTTGGTCATGCCGTCTTCACCGCGGCCACCAGGCGCGTGCCACCAACCGGGAACCGCAATCCGCCGCTGATCAGCAACGATTCGAAGCGCAGCACATGATAGAGGGCGACGTTGACGACGGCACCAGGCGTGAACTCGCTGCCGAACCCGGCGGCATCCGCCGCCGGTCCACCTCTCTTCCGGCGCGAAATTGCGAGCAGCGGCAGCAGCAAGCTGACGAACGAAGTGGAAAACACGATCGTGAAGCCGTTGGCGCGGAGCTTGTCGTCCAATTCGCCCCGCCGATAGCGGCGCACATGACACGCGCGTTCGTCCTGGGAGCTCCAGAGGGAAGGATGCTGGGGTACCGTGAAAATCGCTCCGGCCGCCGGTTTCAATGCACGATGGATTTCACGAAGCACCTGCTCGTCTTCTTCGATGTGCTCGATCACGTCGAAGGCACCGATGAGATCGAATTCGCTCTCGTAGGGGATCCTCCGCGCGTCCATCTGGAACAGTTCGGCCGCAGGCAGACGTTGCCCGGCGAAGCCCAACCCTTCCAGGAAAATCTCGCTGCCGCTGGCGCGCAGGTTCGGCATCGCCCTGGTTATGCCGCGTAGAACGAAACCCGTTCCGCAACCGATTTCGAGCATGTTGCGCGCCCGAGGAAAAAACCTGCGCAGGACGTAAACGATCAGCTCGTTCCTGGCGCGAAACCAGAAGTGTCCTTCCTCCAGCTTCGCCAGGCCCGCGAAATGTTCGGGGTTGAAGCCCGACGATCTGCGCGCAAGTTCCGGAGCGTAGCAAGGCACGCCCTGTTCGTACGACACCTTATGTCCGCAGGAAGGGCAAGGCTCCGCAGGGGAGGCCGCATCGAAGGAGTGCATGCAGGAAAGACAAAGCCGCATTTTCTATGACGCCGCCGCGAATCCGGAAAATTCGGAGAGCGCCTGCGGATTGGCCAGCGCGTCGGTGTTCTTCACCTCCTCGCCATGGATCACCGCACGCACGGCGAGTTCGGAGATCTTGCCGGAAATGGTGCGCGGGATGTCCGGCACCTGCTCGATGATGGCGGGCACGTGGCGCGGCGTGGTGTTGGCGCGGATCTGGTGTCTGATCTTTTCGCGCAGCGGGTCGTCCAGCCGTTCGCCTTCGCGCAGGCGCACGAACAGCACGATGCGCTCGTCGCCCTGCCAGCGCTGCCCCACCGCGACCGACTCCAAGACTTCCGGAAGCTGTTCGACCTGCCGATATATTTCGGCGGTGCCGATGCGCACGCCGCCGGGGTTCAGGGTGGCGTCCGAGCGGCCGTGGATGACGATGCCGTCGTGCTGCGTGAGTTCGGCGCGGTCGCCATGGCACCAGACGCCGGGCACTTTAGAGAAATACGCCGCGCGATATTTTTCGCCGTCCGGATCGTTCCAGAACGCCACCGGCATCGAGGGGAACGGCGCGGTGCAGGCCAGTTCGCCGGGCTGCCCGCGCACCGCGTTGCCGTCTTCGTCCAGGATTTCCACCTTCATGCCCAGCCCCCGGCACTGCAGTTCGCCGCGCCACACCGGCATCAGCGGATTGCCAAGCGCGAAGCAGGAAATGATGTCGGTGCCGCCGGAAATGGACGACAGCAGCACGCGTTCCTTCACGTCGCGATAGACGTAATCGAAGCTTTCCGGCGAAAGCGGCGAGCCGGTGGAGAGGATCGTTTTGAGTGCAGCGAGTTTGTGTGTTTCGCGCGGTTTCACGCCCATCTTGGCCGTCGCGTCGATCCACTTGGCACTGGTGCCGAAGACGCTGATGCCGGTTTCGTCCGCGAGGTTCCACAGCACGTTGCCGTCCGGCCACGTGGGCGAGCCGTCGTACAGCACGACAGCCGCGCCTACGCTAAGCGAGGACACCAGCCAGTTCCACATCATCCATCCGCAGGTCGTGTAGTAGAAGATGCGGTCCTCGCGCTTGAGGTCGGTATGCAGCACCAGTTCCTTCAGGTGCTGCAGCAGCGTGCCTCCCGCGCCGTGCACGATGCACTTGGGAACGCCGGTGGTGCCGGAGGAATACATGATGTAGAGCGGATGCTCGAACGGCGTCTGCGTGAATTCGAGCGGCTGGTCGCCCGGATCCTCCAGCTCGTTCCAGTCCACCGCGCTGCGCAGCCCGTCCAGCCGCAGCGGTTCGCCGGACCGGGAGATGACGATGCAGCGTTCGATCGAGGGAATCGCGGCCAGCACCTCGCGCAGCTTGCCCAGGCAATCGTGGCGCTTGCCGCCGTACGGATAGGCGTCCGCGCAGAACAGCACCTTCGGCTCGATCTGGCCAAAGCGGTCGACCACGCCCTTGACGCCGAAATCGGGCGAGCACGAGGACCAGATCGCACCCAGCGATGCGGTCGCCAACATGGCGATCACCGTCTCCGGGATGTTGGGCAGGAAACCTGCCACGCGATCGCCCACCGTGACGCCGCCCCGCCGCAGCGCTTGCGCAACGCGCGCGACTTCCCCTTGCAGCTGCGCATAGCTCAATTCGCGGGCTTGGCCCCACTCGTTGCGGGAGATCAACGCGGGCCGCTCGTCGTTGAAGCGCAGCAGGTTCTGCGCAAAATTCAGGCGTACGTTGGGAAACCAGCGCGCGCCAGGCATGAGATCGCCGTCGGTCAATACAGGCTCGTGCTCGCCGCTGGCACGGATGCCGCAGAACTCCCACACCAGGGGCCAGAATTTCTCGGGGTGCCGGATCGAGAAATCGTAGAGCGGCGCGTAGCGCCGGATGTCCTCGTTGCCGGTCTGTTCGGCCACGAAGCGCGTGAACCGGCTCATGTTGGCGCGCTCGATGCGCTCCGGGCTGGCTCGCCAGAGTGGCGTGTCTGCGTTCGCGGGAGTAGGGGCCATAGAGTGCGCAAATTGTAACGGAAGGCGCTTTCCGGCCGCGCGCCCGACGTCGGATCGTGAACGCCATCATGCGGCTCCGCGGCGAAGATGCTATAAAGGCGACCGGTTGTCCGGTCTGGAAATCTTCCATGCTGCAACGCTTTTTTGCCGCCACCCTGTTCCTGTTGGCAGGGTCATCCCTGTTCGCCATCGTGCCATCAAGCGCCACGCCGGTCCCGGCGTCCGCCGCGCCAACACTATTCTCCGTCGACGGCGCCCCGCGCAGCCTCGCCCAGGGTGCCCAGAAGATCTGGTCCGTGAAGGTCAACGAGGACCGGGCGATGGATGCGGTTTTCAAGGGCGGCATGTGGCTGCCGAACGGCGCCGGTGGACGCGTCTATGCTCGCTATGAGCGCCACATACTGCACCCCGATGGAACCTGGAGCTGGATCGGCAAGGTGGCGACCGCGCATGGCGAACAATCCGTCGTGATCACCTTCGGCAAGGGCGCGGTATTCGGGCGCATTCCGCAAGCCGATGGCTACCCGCTGCGTCTGGTGACGGAACACGGGACGGTTTCGATGCTGCAAACCTCCGGGACTGCGATAAGCCGGTCCGCAATGAACGTTGCCCTGCGCGGCACCACGGATGCGCGGCCAACGCCCCGGCGGGCCAACGAGCAAGCGCGACGTCCGGCGGCGTCCGCCACCAATGTGGAGGGCGGTAGCTCGGCCGCCGCCGCATCCACCAACGCGACGACGGTGATCGACGTGATGGTCGCCTACACGCCGGGTTTCGTCAGCGAAATCGGGGGGACAACCGCCGCGCTGACGCGCATCAACAACCTGGTGGACATCGCCAATCAGGCGTACATCGACAGCAAGGTGAACCAGAGCATCCGGTTGGTGAATACCGTGCAGGTGAATTATCCGGACAACACCTCCAATGAAAGCGCGTTGGACGACCTCACGGGGTACGACAGCGATGGCAATCAGGTGCCGATCCCTTCGTCACTCAAACAAATCGCCAGCCTGCGCACCCAATATGGTGCCGATCTGGTGAGTTTGCTGCGCAAATACGACAACGCGACAAATGGCGGTTGCGGTCTGGCCTGGATCATCGGCGGCAAAGAGAGCCCAATCATTCCCAGCCAATCCTATATCTACGGCTATTCGGTGGTGGGAGACGGCAGCGACGGCGGCTACTTCTGCCTCGACACCAGCTTCGCGCACGAGCTGGGCCACAACATGGGCGACGCGCACGATCGTGCCAATGCCGACGATCCTGGCGCCTACCCCTATTCCTACGGCTACAAGAGTTCGTCTTCGACTGGCTTCGCAACGATCATGGCCTATGGCGACACCGGGCAGACGCCGTTGGCCTATTTCTCGAACCCGGACATCTCGATTTGCCAAGGCCAGCCTTGTGGCGTGCCGGACGATTCGGCAACCTCCGCCGACAACGCGCACAGCATGAACAATACCGCGTCGTTGATCGCGCAATTCGAAACGCGAACGGTGGCCGGGACCTATGTCCACAACGACGTGAACGGAGACAGGAAATCCGATCTGTTCTGGTACAGCCAGAACCTTGGTCAACTCACCTATTGGGTGATGAATGGCGCCAAGATGTCATCCTGGAAAGGCTTCACTTTCCCGACCGGCTACAAACCCGTTGCGTATGGTGATTTGAATGGCGACGGTCGAGCAGACATCCTGTGGGATGACGGCAACAACAACGTCTATGTGTGGCTGAGCAACGGAAGTGCCTTTACCAGCCAGTTCGTGACCACCCACAAACCTGGCTCCTACGTAGCTGGCACCGGAGACGTCAATCACGACGGACTCACGGACATCTTTTGGGTCAGCCCGAGCGCGCACCAGGCCACGTACTGGCTGATGAGCGGGGCCACCATGTTGTCCTGGCGCGGATTCTCCATACCGGATGATTACAAGCTCGTCGGTACCGGGGACTTCAATGGCAATGGTCGTGCCGACCTCCTGTGGGAAGACTCGGCCAGTCACGTTTACATGTGGTTGGACAACAATGGCGCTTTCGCTTCCCATCTTGTCACGACGCATCAACCTGGATGGATCGTTGCCGGCGTGGGTGACGCGAATGGCGATGGCAAGTCCGACATCTTCTGGCACAACCAGAGCATCGGCCAGATGACTTATTGGCTGATGGACGGCAGTACGATGAAGTCTTGGCGCGGTTTCGCCATCAACTCGATTTATTCGGCCACCGGCATCGGGGACTTCGACGGAAATGGCAAGGCGGACGTGCTGTGGACGCGCCCGGATCGCTATCTATGGGTGTGGCTCAGCGACGGCTCGGGTGCGTACAACGGTTATCAGATCGTTCACTATTCCACGAATTTCGTTCCGGTGAACTACTGATCACCGGCGCGAAACACCCTCACACCGCCGATTCCAGCTCCGGCACGATCTTGAACAGGTCGCCGACCAGTCCGTAGTCGGCGATCTCGAAGATCGGCGCGTCCGGGTCCTTGTTGATGGCGACGATGGTGCCGGCGTCCTTGATGCCGGTGAGGTGCTGGATGGCGCCGGAAATTCCGATCGCCATGTACAGCTCCGGCGCGATGATCTTGCCGGTCTGGCCGACCTGCAGGTCATTCGGTACGTAACCTGCGTCCACCGCCGCTCGCGAGGCGCCGACCGCTGCGTGCAGCTTGTCGGCGAGCTTGTAGATGATCGCGAAGTTTTCCTTCGATCCCACGCCGCGTCCGCCCGAAACCACGCGCGGCGCGCTTTGCAGATCGGGTCGATCGCCGGATGCCTGTCGCAGTTCGACGAAGCGCGTGTGCGTCGGCAACGCCGCATCGATGTCCGACGCCTCGATCGGCGCGGCATTGCCCGATTCGCCCGCGGCCGGCCAGGACGCCGTGCGCACGGTGCCGACGACGATCGCTTCGTTCGGCACTTCCACGTCCACGATCGCGTTGCCGGCGTAGATCGGCCGCCTGAACGCGTGCGCGCCGTTCACCGCCATGATGTCGCTGACCTGGCCCACGCCCAGCAGCGCCGCCGCGCGCGGCGCGACGTCCTTGCCGAAAGTGGTCGATGGCAGCAGCAGGTGCGTGTAACAGTTCTTCGCTGCCGCGGCGATCTGCGGCGCCAGTACCGCGGCCAGCGGGTGCGAGTTTTCTGCCCGCGTTGAAGCCAGCACCTTCGAAACGCCGTCCAGTTTAGCGGCTTGCGCGGCAACGTCGTCGGGCGCATCCGACAACACCAGCACATCGATCGCATCGGCCTTCAACTCGCGCGCGCAGGTGACGCAGCGCGCAGTCGCGGCGTTGAGCCGGCCGTTGAGGTGTTCGGCGACTATCAGGATCTTGCTCATCACACCAATCCCTTCTGCTTCAGCGCGTTCACCAGTTCCGCGACGTCCTTCACCATCACGCCGCGCGAACGCTTCGGCGGCGACGTGTAGCGGGTGGTCTTGATCTCGCCGCCGTGTTCGATGTTCAACGATGACAACTCGATCGTCTCGATCGGCTTGGCTTTCGCCTTCATGATGTCGGGCAGCTTGATGAAGCGCGGCTCGTTCAGGCGCAGGTCGGTGGTCACGACCGCCGGCAGGTCGACTTCGATGGTTTCCAGGCCGGCATCGACTTCACGCGTCACGCGCGCCGCGTTGCCATTGACTTCGAGCTTCGATGCGAAGGTCGCCTGCGGACGGTCCCACAACGCCGCCAGCATCTGGCCGGTCTGGTTGCAGTCGTCGTCGATCGCCTGCTTGCCGAGGATCACGAGTTGCGGCTGCTCCTTCTCGACCAGCTTCAGGAATGCGCGCGCGGCGGCCAGCGGCTGCACCGGATCACCGGTCACGACGTGGATCGCGCGGTTGGCCCCCATCGCCAGGCCGTTGCGCAGGTGCGCCTGCGCGTCGGCGGGCGCTATCGTGGCGATCACGACCTCGGTCGCAACGCCCTTCTCGCGCAGGCGCAGCGCCTCTTCCAGCGCGATGTCATCGAAGGGGTTGGCGGAGAGCTTGACGCCATCGGTGACCACGCCGGAGCCGTCCGGCTTCACCTGGATGCGCACGTTGTAGTCCACCACGCGCTTGTAGCCGACCAGAATCTTCATCGGGCCCGTTCCCGCAAAGTCGAACGCGCATTCTAGCCGGTCGGGCTCTCAGGCCGGAATGCGCCGCAGGATCGCCTGGGCGAACCGTCGCCCGGCGCCGTTCGCATGGCCGAGGAACACCGATGGTTCGACCAGCTCCAGCTCGAGCAGGCGCGGCGAACCGTCGTCGCCGCGGATCAGGTCGACGCGGGCATAGAGCTGCGGCTGCGGCTGCGGGAAGGGCAGGGCGGCGAGGGCGCGCTTCGCGATTTCGATTTCCCGGACGGATGGTTCTCGCGGCGTGATTTGCTCGACCACGAACAGGCCGCTGCTGGTGGCCGCGCCTTTCCCGAGCATCGGCCCCTTGCGGATCGCGTGGCTGAATTCGCCCTCGAAGAACAACAGCGCCGTTTCGCCGTGTTCGTCCACACTGCGCAGGTAGGGCTGCAGCAAGGCGCTGCGGCGCGCGTCGAGCAGGCGTCGCACATGCGCGACCGCCTCGCGCCGCGCATCACGGCGATGGCGTTGCGCGTCCAGCGAGCCGGCGCCGATGGACGGTTTCACCACGAATTCCGTCGCTCCCGGATACGTCTCCAGGAATGCATCCAGCGCCGCCTGCGCGTCATCGTCGGGTTCGACGAAGGCGCTCGGCACCACCGGCACGCCCGCGCGCGACAGTTCGGCGAGATAGTGCTTGTCGACGTTCCAGCGCACCACGGCGAGCGGATTGAGCAGCCGGGTCCGTTCCGACACGCGATGCGCCCAGTCCAGGAATTCCGACGCGCGTTGCGTGTAGTCCCAGGTCGAGCGCAACAGTGCGAGATCGAAACCGGACCACTCGATCGCATCGTCGTCCCAGTCCGAGACCGTCACCCGCGCGCCCGCTTCGCGCAGCGAGCGCTCCATCAGGGGCATGTCCTCGTCCAGCCCGCGCGCCGCGCGCGCGGTGACGAGTGCGATGTGTGGCGGATTCATGGCTCAGAGATCGCGGTAGTTCGGCCCCGAGCCGCCTTCCGGCGGCACCCAGTCGATGATCTCGTAGGGATCCTTGATGTCGCACGTCTTGCAATGCACGCAGTTGGCGGCGTTGATCTGCAGCCGACGCCCGGCTTCGTCTTCGACGATCTCGTACACCGCGGCGGGACAGAAACGCGTGCAGGGATTGTCGTATTCGCGCACGCAGCGGTCGATGCAGATGCTGGTGTCGTGCACGTGCAGGTGCACGGGCTGGTCCTCGTCGTGCTCGGTCGCGGCGAAATACACGCCGGCCAGGCGGTCGCGCGGCGGCAGCTCGCGTTGCGAGTAGTCGCGCCTGGGTTCTTCGTGCTCGCCGACCTTGTCGAGCGAGCACCAGTCCGGCTTGTTCTTCAGCGTCCAGGGCGACAACCCGGCGGTGACGGTTTCCCACGCGGCATTGGCCAATGCGAACCAAAGCCCCTTCTTGAAGCCCGGCTTGATGTTGCGCACGCGTTTCAGTTCCGCCATGACGGGCGAGGCGCGCAGTTTCGCGTCGAAACCGGAAGGCTTCAGGCCGTTCGCGACGAGATGTTCGGCCGCGAGCATGCCGCTCCTGATCGCCTGGTGCGTGCCCTTGATCTTCGGCACGTTGAGCAGCCCCGCGGTATCGCCGATCAGGATCGCGCCGGGCATTTCCACCTTCGGCAGCGACTGGTAGCCGCCGGTGACGATCGCGCGCGCGCCGGCGGAAAGGATTTGTCCGCCATCCAGCAGCGGCTTCACGGTCGGGTGGTTCTTCCATTGCTGGAAGGCTTCCCATGGCATGTATTCCGGATCGCGGTAATCCAGCCCGCTGACGTAGCCCAGCGCGATGCGGTCCTGGTCGAGGTGATAGAGGAAGCTGCCGCCGTACGTGCTCGTGTCGGCCGGCCAACCGATCGAGTGCACGATCTTGCCGGGCGACACGCGCCCGGCGGGCACCTGCCACAGTTCCTTGATGCCGATCGAATAGCCCTGCGGATCGCAATCCCGGCCCAGGTCGAAGCGCTTGATCAACTGCTTGGTCAGGCTGCCGCGCGCGCCCTCGGCCAGCACCGTCACCTTCGCCTTGATGTCCACGCCCGGCGTGTAGCCGGATTTGTGCGAACCGTCCCTTGCGACGCCCATGTCGCCGATGCGGACGCCGGCGACCGCACCGCGTTCGTCGTAGATGTTGTCCGCCGCAGAGAAGCCGGGAAACACTTCCACCCCCAGCGCTTCGGCCTGCGGCGCCAGCCATGCGCACATCGCGCCCAGAGAAACGATGAAGTTGCCGTGGTTTTTCATGCCGGGCGGCAGCGGCAGTCTGCGCCCACCGGTTTTGGAGAGCATCCAGAATTCGTCTTCTTTCGCAGGCACGCAGATCGGCGGCGGATTTTTCCGCCACTCCGGCAGCAGCGCATCCAGCGGCGCGGGTTCGATCACCGCGCCGGAGAGGATCTGTCCGCCGACGGTCGAAGCCTTCTCGATCACGCACACCGACGTCTGTGCCTGCAACTGCTTCAGGCGGATCGCGAAGGCGAGGCCAGCAGGGCCGGCGCCGACCACGACCACGTCGTATTCCATGACTTCGCGTTCGCTCATACCGCGGATTGTCGCGGGTAACGCGCGAGCGGGCAACGCAACATGCGTTTTCGGCATGCCTTCGCCATAATCGGCCGAGGACACTGGAGGAACGATGGACGCGGCCGCTTCGATTCCGGCAAAGACCATACGTGGCGCGGGCATGTGCCGCACGCTGCACTGGCTGGCCACCGGTCGGCTCGACCCGCGCCAATTGTGCGAAATCCACCTGGATGCGATCACGCGCATCGACCCGCAATTGCATGCATTTCTGGACGTGCGTCCGGCGCTGGTGCGCGAACAGGCCGAGGCCGCCGAGCGGCGTCGCCGCGAAGGCCCGATCGGCCGGCTGGATGGCGTGCCGATCGCGGTCAAGGACAACCTCGACATCGCGGGCTATCCGACCACCGCCGGCATGGCATCGCGCAAGGCGAACATCGCGCAGCAGGACTCGCACGCGGTGTCGCGTCTGCGTGCGGCCGGCGCGGTGCTGATCGGCAAGACCAACCTGGACGAGGGCGCGCTCGGCGCCGCCACGGAAAATCCGCATTTCGGCCCGACGCACAATCCGCTGCGCCACGGATACACCGCTGGCGGATCGTCCGGCGGTTCGGCCGCGGCGGTGGCGGCGGGACTGGCCACGGCAGCGGTCGGCTCCGATACGCTGGGCTCGGTGCGCATCCCTGCGAGCTACTGCGGCGTGTGCGCGCTGAAACCCACGCACGGCGAGATTTCCGCGCGCGGCCTGGTTCCCGCGGCGCGGCGGCTGGACGCCGTCGGTCTGATGGCGCGCGAGGTCGGCGACCTGGCCGTGCTGCTGCACGTGCTGGCCGGCTACGACGCAGACGATCCGCGCTCGCGCCGTCGGCGCGTGGCGCTGTCGCCGCCGGACTGGGAGCCGGGCGCGCTGCGCGCGGGCCTGTTGCCCGATCTTGCGGATGCGGGCGTGGAGCCGGCGGTGACTGAAGTCTTCGAGGGCGCGCTGGCAAAACTCCAGCACGAACTCGGCGAGCGCGTGACGCTCGACTTTTCCGACTGGCCGTGGCCGCGCATGCGCCGCGCCGGGCTGCTGCTGATGGAAGCGGAAATGTTGAACACCTTCGCCGATGATCTGGATCAGGCATCACCCGCGTTCCGCAAGATGCTGGATTTCGCCGCCCGCAAATCGGCGGCCGACTACGTCCTCGCGGACCGCACCATCGATTTCGCCGTGCTGAAGGCGCGCCGCGTCTTCGCGCGCGTGGACGTGCTGGTGATGCCGACCACCCCGCAGGGGGCGTTTCCGCTGGGCGGGTGGGCGCCGGACTCGCAAGCCGACCTCACCGCGTTCGCATCGCTCTCGGGCTGTCCCGCGGTCAGCATTCCGATGGCGACGCTGCCGGACGGGATGCCGATCGGCATGCAATTCATCGGCGCGCCCGGATCCGACCTGCGGCTGCTGGAACTGGCGGAAGTCTGCGCCGCGGCGCTGGACGCGGCACCGGGGTATCCGATGGAAGGTTAGGAGCGACTGGCCTGCGATACTCAAAGGCGCGCTGCTCGTGAATGGGTGAGGAAACGCGCGACGGTTGGGTGCCGATAAGGAAGCCTTAGGTCACGGCCTCTATTTCCGACTCGAGTACATCAGCAACCCAGCGCACGCTGCCATCCGGATTGCGGCAAACGACTACACCGGCACGCTCACCGGATAGCATGAAACCCCGATCGAGCTCCACGACCTCTCCGATTTTTGGGAGGCTTTTGCGGTCGCCTAGTGTTAGATCCACGCGTTCTGCAGGGATAGCGGAAACTATCCGAGCTCTTGAGAAAGCATGATCTGGCATACGGCGCCCCTAACGCGGCTTGTAAGCCTGTTGCCCCTGCGTCAGCGTCCATTGCACCGCCTGCGCACTCAACTGATCGCAGGCCTCGCCGAAAGCCTGCACCACCTGCGGCACGGCGACGCCCGACGGCGTTGCGGTCACTTCGAAACTGCGCGCAGCCAGCACTTCGCGCGAGCCACCGCGGCGCAGTTGCGCGTCGAAGCGCACCACCACCACGGGCGAGCCGTTGCGGTACTCGGACTGGAACGCGCGCAGGTCGCCGGCCAGCACGAAATCCGCGCGCATCGAATCGTCCTCGCTGGTCACCGCGGGCAGGCGGTGAGTGGCGAGGAAGGCATCGATCAACCGCTCGCGCACCAGCAGTGGCGCGTTATCGCTCCAGCGCGCGTTTGTGTACAACGTGATGCGGCCGGGCTCGGGCATCACCACGATGCCGCTGTCGGCCAGCAGCCCGATCGCTTCGGGCGTGTCCACGCGCAGTTGCCAGGGCAATGGCTGCGTATCGTTCGCCGGCGTGGCCGCGGGTTGAGGCAGCACGTAGATGTCGGGCGATTGTTTCGGCGGCAGGATCGAACAAGCCGCGAGCGCGAACGCGGCGATTGCGCCGCACAGTGCACAAGCCAGCCATCGCATCGCACGTTCGCTCGTCATTGCTTCTTCCCCGGATCGAACGTCTTGGGTTGGTCGCGCCCCAGCAGGTAACCGGCCGGATTGCCTTGCAGCTTCTGCGTCAGGCCGCGGACGTCGCGCAAGGTGCCGCGCAGCTCGCGCAAGGCCGGGCCGAGCTGCGAAACACCTTCCAGGCCCGATTGCAGCGAGCCGCGGTTTTCGGCCAGCAGCTTGTCCAGCGTCTCGGAGGTGTGTTGCAGCGAAGCCAGCGCGGCGCGAGCGCTGTCCAGCGTGGCCTTGCCCTGGTTGTTCACCAGCGCGTTTGTGCTGTGCAGCGTCTGGTTCAATTCCTTCGACGCTGCGGTCGCCTGTTGCAGCAGGATGCGGATGTCGTCGCGCTCGTCGGCCACCGCACCCATCGTCTGGTCAAGGTGCGCCAGCGTGCGATTGATGCGGTCGATGTTGTCCTGCGATAGCAGCGAGTCCGCCTTGGCGAGGATGCCGTTCAACGTGGTGACGATGTCGGCGCCGGAATTCAGCAGTTGCGAGAGCGCGGAACTTTCCGAGGGGATTTTCGGAACCGGGTTGTCCGGCGTCGGCAGCAGCGGCGGGGACTCGGGCCTGCCGCCGGTCAACTGGATGAAGGCGACGCCCGTCAGCCCCAGCAGGCCGAGCTTGGCGCGCGTGTCGACCCTGACCGGCGTGTCGGCCGCCAGCCGCACGCGCGCGACGACCTTGCGCGGATCGCGCGGATCCAGTTTCAACTGCGACACCTCTCCGACCTGGATGCCGTTGTACTGCACGGCGCCGCCCTTGGAGAGCCCGGTCACCGATTCGGCGAACACGATGTCGTAATAGTGGTATTGCCGGTTGACGCTGGTCTTGGCCAGCCACAGGGCGAATATCACCGCCGCGGCGATCACCACCAGGGCGAACGCGCCGATCAATACGTGGTGGGCCTTGGTTTCCATGCGCGTCCTATGCTAACCGCTCACTGCCGCGTGCGCCTCTTCCGCCGCACGGCCGCGCGGGCCGCCGAAGTATTCGCGCACCCAGTCGTCGTCGTACTTCTCGACCTCGGCCAGCGAGTCGGTCACGACCACTCGCTTGTGCGCCAGCACCGCCACGCGGTCGCAGATGGTGTGCAGCGAATCCAGATCGTGCGTGTTCATCATCACGGTGAGGCCGAGCGCATCGCGCAGGGTCTTGATCAAGGTATCGAAGCCCGCGGCGGCGATCGGATCGAGGCCGGAGGTCGGCTCGTCGAGAAAGAGGATTTCGGGATCCAGCGCCAGCGCGCGCGCCAGCGCGGCGCGCTTGCGGGTGCCCCCGGAGAGTTCGGACGGATATTTGTGGCGCACGTCGGCGGGCAGGCCGACCAGCGCCACCTTCAGCGCGGCCACGCGCTGCGCGTCGTGGAAGGAGAGCGTGGTGTGCTCGAGCAGCGGCACGCGGATGTTCTCGCTCACGGTCAGCGACGAGAACAAGGCGCCATCCTGGAACAACACGCCCATGCGGCGTTCGATCGCGATGCGCCGGTCGCCCCTCAACGCATGCAGGTCTTCGCCGAGCACGCGCACCGTGCCGGCGTCGGGCCTGCGCAGGCCGAGGATGGTGCGCATCAGCACCGACTTGCCGGTGCCCGAACCCCCGACCACGCCGAGGATCTCGCCGCGCTGGACTTCGAGATCGAGATTGTCGTGCACGACCTGTTCGCCGAACTGGCTGCGCAGCCCGCGCACCTCGATCACGGTCTCATGGTCCGTTCGCTGATTGATCGCGGGCTTCACCAGTCCATCTCCATGAAGAACATCGCCGCGAGCGCGTCGACCAGGATCACCAGGAAGATCGATTGCACCACGGACGACGTGGTGCGTTGGCCGACCGACTCGGCGCTGCCGGCGACCTTGAAACCCTCGAGGCAGCCGATGGTCGCGATCAGGAAGGCGAAGATCGGCGCTTTCGAGAGACCCACCCAGAAGTGCCGCATTTCCGTATCGGCCTGGAACACCGACGTGAACATGGTCGGCGTGATGTCCAGCGACAATGTGCACACCGCCATGCCGCCCAGCAGGCCCGCGATCATCGAAAGGAATGTGAGCAGCGGAAGCATCGCGACCAGCGCCAGCACGCGCGGCAGCACCAATTGCTCCATCGGGTCGAGGCCCATGGTGCGCATCGCGTCGATCTCCTCGTTGACCTTCATCGAGCCGATCTGCGCGGTGAACGCCGAAGCGGTGCGGCCTGCGACCAGGATCGCGGTGATCAGGACCGAGAGCTCGCGCAGGATCGAGTACGACACCAGGTCCACGGTGAAGACCGTGGCTCCGTACTGCTGCAACGCGGTCGCGCCGAGGAATGCGATCACCGCGCCGATCAGGAACGACAACAGCACCACGATCGGCACGGCATCGAGGCCGGTCTGTTCCATGTGGTGCACCAGCGCCGTCACGCGCCAGCGTTTCGGGACGAAGAGCGTCCGCGCGAAGGTTTCCATCGTCAGCCCGACGAAGCCCAGCAGGCCGAGCGCCAGCTCCCAGACATGCTCGACCGCCGCGCCTATGCGCGCGAGCATGTCCACGAAACCGTAGTCGCGCCGGGGCCGCGGCGGATGCGCGTAGATGTCTGCCACCGCATCGCTGACCGTGTCAAGCAGGCCGCGGATCTCGCGCGGCACGTCGCGGTCGTGTTCGGCCAGCCATTGCAGGGTCTTCGGCCCCAGCGCCACCGCGATCAGGCCGGCGCCGGCGGTGTCGATGCGCGCGACATCGTTGAAATCCACGTCGGGCGTTTCCGGCAGGCGCGGTTTCAAGGCTTCCAGTTGCGCTTCCAGTTCGGCGAAATGCGCGAGCGTCCAGTCGCCGCTGAAACGCAGCACGCCCTCCTGTCCCGCGTCGGTTACCCACTCCGCGCGGCCGATCCGGGAATCGAATCTCGCCATGGCGCAAATCTAGCAGCTTGGATCGCGCGCCGCGCGCGGCCATAATCTCCCGTTCCCCGCCGCGTGGCAGCCATCCGAATGACCAGGCAGACCATCTTGAACGCCACCCACCGCGCCGCGGGCGCGAAGATGGTGGATTTCGGCGGCTGGGACATGCCGCTGCACTACGGCTCGCAGCTCGAGGAGCACCACGCCGTGCGCGGCGGTGCGGGCATGTTCGACGTCTCGCACATGACGGTCGTTGATCTGCGGGGGAATCGCACGCGCGAGTTCCTGCGCCACCTGCTCGCCAACAGCGTGGACAAGCTGAAGGTTTCCGGCAAGGCGCTGTACTCCTGCATGTTGAACGAACGCGGTGGCGTGATCGACGACCTGATCGTGTATTTCCTGTCAGAAGATTTCTTTCGCGTTGTCGTGAATGCCGCCACGCGCGACAAGGATCTGGCCTGGATCGAAAGGCAGGCGCAACCGTTCGGGGTTTCGGTCACCGAGCGCGCCGATCTGTCGATGATCGCGGTGCAGGGCCCGCATGCGCGCGAGAAGGTGCTGTCGTTGTTGGATGCCGATGACCGCACGCGGATCGGGAAGCTGGGCAAGTTCGTCGCCGGCGAGGCGCGCGGTCCCGACGGCACGGAATTGTTCGTTGCGCGCACCGGATACACGGGCGAGGACGGTTTCGAAATCATCGTGCCGGAGGCGCACGCGGTGGCGCTATGGAATGCGCTGGCCGCGACCGGCGTGAAACCCGCGGGCCTCGGCGCGCGCGACACCTTGCGGCTGGAAGCGGGCATGAATCTCTATGGCCAGGACATGGACGAGGACATCACCCCCTGGGAAGCCGGACTTGCCTGGACGGTGTCGCTGGACGAAGGCCGCGATTTCATCGGTCGCGCCGCGCTGGAAAAACAGAAGAGCCAGGGCGTGCCGCGCGAACTGATCGGCGTGGTGCTGGAAGACAAGGGCGTGCTGCGCCATGGCCAGCGCGTGATCACTTCTGCGGGCGAGGGTGAAATCCTGTCAGGCATCTTTTCGCCGACGCTGGGCAAGTCCATCGCTTTCGCGCGCGTGCCGGCCGGTTCGCGGGGCAACCTGCGCGTCGACATCCGCGGCCGCGAACTGGCGCTGCGGCCGGTGAAATACCCTTTCGTGAGAGAGGGCAAGGCGTGCATCTGATCCCGATTGGACTCCACGCGCAACGCTTATAGAATCTTCCGGCTACCACGAGGGATCGGACATGAGCGAGATACCCGGCGACCTGAAATTCCTGAAGTCCCACGAGTGGGCGCGCGTCGAAGACGCCGACCAGGTGCGTGTGGGCATATCCGATCACGCGCAGTCGCAACTGGGCGACCTGGTGTACGTCGAGCTGCCCAACGTCGGCGATCGCGTCGAGGCGGGCAATGCCTGCGCGGTGGTGGAATCGGTCAAGGCCGCCTCGGACGTCTATGCGCCCGTCAGCGGCGTCGTGGCCGCGATCAACGAGGCCCTGGGTGACAAACCCGAAACCATCAACGAGGATGCCTACGGCGACGGCTGGCTGTTCGTGGTCAAGCCCGATGCGGAAGCGAAGGAACAGCTGGAGGAAATGCTCGATCCGGATGCCTACGCCGAACTGATCGAAGGCGACGAACACTGAGAGCGGAAGCTGGAAGGGGGTCCGGGCAGGAGAGCAGCAAATTCCCCATATATCCGCGCGCCTTCTCCCGCTGCCAACGCCCCGTTTCTGCTTCCAGTTCTCCGTCTCCGCGCGTTTTCTGCTTTCCACTCCCAACTCTCCCATTTCCGTTTTACGTCCATGCCTTTCATTCCCCATTCCGAAGCCGACGTGAAGTCGATGCTGGCCGCGATCGGCGTGCAGCGCATCGACGACCTGTTCGATGAAATCCCCTCGTCGCTGAAGATCCGCGCGCTCGAAGGCGTGCCCCCAGGCCTTTCGGAAATGGAAGTCACGCGGCTGATGAAGTCGCGTGCGGCGATGGACGGCACGCCCCTGAACTTCGCGGGCGCCGGCGCGTACGAACACCACATTCCGGCCGCGGTGTGGACCGTGGTGTCGCGCGGCGAATTCTACTCGGCCTACACGCCGTACCAGGCCGAAGCCAGCCAGGGCACGCTGCAGCTGATCTACGAATACCAGACGATGATGACGCGGCTGACCGGAATGGACGTCAGCAACGCCTCGCTGTACGACGGCGCGACCGCGCTGGCGGAAGCCGCGTTGATGGCAGAGCGCTGCGCGCGCAAGGGGCCGCGCCGCATCCTCGTTCCGCGCACGGTGCACCCGGCGTATCGCAAGACGCTGAAGACCATCGTCGAGCTGCAGGACATCGAAGTGGTCGAGTTCGACTTCTGCCCCGAGGGCGCGAGCGCGGGCGGCGTCGATCCAGGGTGGCTGTCGGAACAGGATTTCGGCGCGTTCACCGCCCTGGTGATCCCACAGCCCAATTTCTTCGGCGTTGTGGAAGAGGTCGATGCACTGACCGACTGGGCGCACTCGAAGGATGCGCTGGTGATAGGCGTGGTCAATCCGATGTCGCTGGCCGTGCTCAAGGCACCGGGACGTTGGGGTACCACGGGGGCGGACATCGTCTGCGGCGATGGCCAGCCGATGGGCGTGCCGCTGTCCTCCGGCGGCCCTTACTTCGGCATCCTGGCATGCAAGCAGGCACTGGTGAGGCAGATGCCCGGGCGCATAGTCGGGCGCACCACGGACCTCGATGGCCGCGAGGGTTTCGCCCTGACCCTGCAGGCGCGCGAGCAGCATATCCGGCGCGCAAAGGCGACTTCCAATATCTGCACCAACCAGGGCCTGCTGGTCACCGCGGCGACGATCTACATGGCGACGCTGGGTCCGGAGGGACTGCGCCGCGTCGCGGGCAACAGCATGTCGAACGCGCGCAACCTGCGCGAAAAACTTCGCGTGATCGACGGAGTGCAACCGTTGTTCGCGCGTGCGCAATTCCACGAATTCGCGTTGCGCGTTCCGCTCGACGCGAACGAGTTGATCGAACGACTCGCGCGCAGGAACATCGTCGCCGGCGTCGCGCTCGAAGACGACTATCCGGAACTGGGTCACGCTTTGCTGACCTGCATCACCGAGACCAAGACGGGCGCCGATATCGACCTTTTCGCCGCCGCAATGGCCGAATCGCTCGCCTGAGCAAAGCCCTCCGTTCAGTGTCCGTTGCCGCCATTTTCGCGGCGCGAACGCGCGTGGGCGATCGTCTGCGCGGATGTCGCGCGGATGATCGCGTTCGCTTTGATCCGTTCTGCTGAAACCCAGTCGCACTGCGGCTTGCACGCCATCCGTACGCCCCGGAAGGAGAATCCGTTTGGACGTCTATATGTCCCCCGAACAGGTGCGCAAAGTCGTTGTCGGCGCGCGTGCCTGCGACTTTCATTGCCCCGGCGGCGCACGCAAGGGCTTCATCCGTCGCGAAAAATCGATTGACAGCACGTTTCGACGGGACTAGTTTCTGCGCCCGACGACATGCGTCGAAGGAAATATGCCGGCTGCCAAGTACATCGAACCGTACATCGAGCACGGTCACAAGAGTGACCAGGTGAAGAAAATCACCGTCTCGATTCCAGTGCATGTACTCCGGTTGCTTTCCAACGAACGTACACGTCGTCAGGTGTTGAACTTGCGGCACGCCAGCAACAGCGATCTTCTCTGCGAGGCGTTCCTGCATGCGTTTACTGGGCAACCACTGCCAACTGATGAGGAGCTGAGACGAACCATGGCCATGAAGAAAGCTGCAAAGAAATCCGCCAAGAAGGCGGCGAAGAAGTCAGGCAAGCGCAAGCCCGCTCGTGCGAAGGCCGCATCGGCCCGCAAGACGGGCAAGCGCAAGACGGCCCGCAAGGCCGCGAAGAAGCGGCCGGCGCGCAAGCGCGCAGCCAAGAAGGGCGGCCGCCGCAAGGCCGCGAAGAAAGCCGTGATGGCGAAAGCCGCACGTGCCAGCAAGGCGTCCAAGGCCAAGCCGAAGACGAAGAAGAAGTAAGCAAAGGTCCACTGTCAAGCAACAAGCGTAACGCACATAACTACAAGCCGACTCTCCCCGCGACGCCCAGCGTGGGGGGAGCCCGGCAAAAGGGCAGTAACTCCCCAGCCCCGGCCCCCGAGCCGGGGTTTTGCTTTTGCGGGCCCGTCCAAAACGTGATCCTGTCGACAATCACACCGCGATTGCCGATGCGCGCAGGGGAACTATGTTCCGGCTGGTAGCCGAATGTCCGCGGCTCGTCAGCGCCGCGACCGAGTGGAACGTTTCGTGCTAGGTATCCGTCGTGGCGCATTGCGCGCAATCTGACCGTGAGCCTCGACCATGTCCGCATCGATCCGCACCAGATCCACCTTGTCCGTCGCGATCGCCGCCGCGTTGCTGCTCGGATTGAGCGCCTGCGGCAACAACAACGCGCCGGCAAACAATGCCGCCCCGGCTCAGCCCGCGAAGACAAGTCCCGCAATGGCCAAGCCCGCAGCCGCCCCGGCAAGCGCTTCCACCCAAGGCCAGGCCCAGGTGCACGCCGAGCAAGCGGCGCAAGCCAGGATGGATTCGATGAGCGTCAAGGACCTGCTGGCCGCCGGCAACACCGCGATCAACCAACAGCGGCTGGTCTCGCCCAAGGGCGACAACGCCTTCGAGTACTACGAAAAAGCATTGCAGAAGGATCCGAAAAACCAGGCCGCGCAGGACGCGCTGCGCGAACAGTTCCCCTTCGGCGCGAATGCGGTCGAACAGTCGATCACGCAGAACAACTTCGATGACGCCCAGCGCGAAATCGGATTGCTAGCCAATGCCGATTCCGGCAACTACACGTTGAAGATCCTCAATTCCAAGCTCGACGCCGCGAAGAAACAGCAGCAACGTCTGGCCGACCAGAAGGCCAAGCAGGCCGCCGACCTGGCCGCTCGGCAGGCGGCCGAAGCGAAAGCCGCGGCGGCCAAGGCCGCGGCAGCGCCCCCGGTCGAGCCGCCGCCGGTGCAGAAGCCGGTGGTACAGGCGCAGCCCGCGCCTCCACCTGTCCAGGCCGCACCCAAGCCAACGCCGCCGCCACCGGTCGGCGAAACGCGCGCGGCGCAGGTGCTGTCCCCGGCCGCGGCCGAGTACCCGATCCAGGCCGCGCGCAATCACCAGTCCGGCTACGCTACCGTCGAATTCACGGTCGGGACGGATGGGTCGGTGACCGGCGCGCGCATAGTCAGCTCGAGCAACCACGTGTTCGACAGCGCGGCGATACAGGCCGTGTCACGCTCGAAGTTCAAGCCGGCGCTGAAGGATGGACAGCCTGTCTCCAGCACGTTGCAGCGCCGCATCGATTTCAACCTGGGTGGGTAACGGGCAGCGCTCAATGCTTCCTGCGTGAGCGCTTGTGCCTTTGCGGGTTCGGCTTCGCCGCGCGTCTCGCGGGCGCGTCGAGCCCGGCCCAGTCCACCTCCGGCAAGCCGAGCAGCTTGTCGAACACCATCGGCATCAGGCCCGCGGGTTCGGCGCACTCGCAATTCCACATCAGCACCATGCCGACGTGATATTCGGGGAAGAATCCGATCTCGGCGCGATAGCCCTGCACCGCGCCGGCGTGGAAGATCAACGTGTGGCCGGCATAGTCGTACACCCGCCAGCCCAATGCGTAGTGCGCCTCCTTGACGCGCGCACGACGCCAGGGTGAAACGAAGCGTTCGCTGGGTGTGTCGATGCCGGGTGCGTGCAGCACTTCGAGCAGCTGCTGCGGCAGCACCATCGGCCGTCCGCCCATCTGCGCGATCAGCCATTGCTCCATGTCCCGGATGCTGGCGTTCACGCCCGCTGCCGGTGGCACGTAGAAATTGTCGTTGGGTTCGAACGCTACCCAGTTGCTGCCGCGATGGTAATGCGGGCGAGCCCAGCTCTTGCTCGACTCCAGCCCGTCGCGGCCGTAGGTCGCATCCGTCATCCCTAGGGGCAGGAACAGCCGCTTGTCGACCAGGTGATAGAAGAAGTCGCCGGTGTCCGCATAGATCACGTCGCCGATCAGCGAAAAGGCGACGTTCTGGTAGCCGTAGCAATCGCCCACCTCGCAGGTCATGTCCACCTCGTCCAGCCGTCGCGCCAGTTCCTGGTACGGCACGCCGCTGGAGAGCATGTTGTCGTAGGCATTGCGCGGCAGGCCGAGGCGCTGGCCGAGGATGTCGCGTACCGTCGCCTGCTCGGTGGCGTGCGCGTCCTTCAACTTGAAGAACGGAAGCACGTCCGACAGGCGCGTGTCCCAGCTCAGCACGCCTTCGCGAACCAGCATGCCGGTGAGTGCCGTGGCGAACGCCTTCGAGAGCGACGCCAGCCGGAACGCGGTGTCCGGTTGTACTTTCTCGCCCGCCTGCGCGTTCGCCCAGCCCAGCGTGTGCTCGTAACGCACGCGGTCGTCGACGATCACCGCGGTGGCGAGCCCCGCGACGCGATTGGAAGCTGCGAGCTGATCCAGCCAGCCGCCGTAGCTCTTGATCGTGTCGTCGATGCGCACCGCCGGCAGTCGCGCGCGTTCCGGCTCGGTGTGCACCACCGTCGGCTGGTTGGGTGGTGCGCCGTGGGCGAGAGAAGGCAGGGCGCAGCAGGCCGCGAGCGCGCACAGCATCCAGCCGCGAAGGCGCATTGGACGCGTGCTAAGCTCGCCAACCGTGGACGGGAACCGTGCGCCGGGCGCACGCAGACGCGAGGAAAAACGCATGACGGGCATCATCGTACTGCTGATCATCATCGCGGTGATTGTGGTGTACTTCATCGCGATCTACAACGGACTCGTGACGGCACGCAATTCGTACAAGAACGCGTTCGCGCAGATCGACGTGCAATTGACGCGCCGCCACGACCTGATTCCGAACCTGGTGGAAACCGCGAAGGGCTACCTCGCGCACGAACGGGAAACGCTGGAGGCGGTGACCGCGGCGCGCACCGCGGCGGTGAACGGCCTGGCCGCAGCCAAGGCGAGCCCGGGCGATCCCAATGCGATGCAGCAGTTGTCCGGCAGCGAGAACCAGTTGACGCAGGCATTGGGCCGGCTGTTCGCGGTCAGCGAGGCGTACCCGGACCTGAAGGCCAACCAGAACATGATGCAGTTGTCGGAAGAGCTGACCTCGACCGAGAACCGCGTGGCGTTCGCGCGACAGGCGTACAACGATGCGGTGATGAACTACAACAACCGTCGCGAGACCTTCCCGGGTTCGCTGCTGTCGGGCGCGTTCGCGGCGGCGCAGCCGCTCGCGATCGATGATCCCGCCAAGCGCGAGGCGCCGAAGGTGAGCTTCGGAGCCTGAGGGACGTGAGCAGTGAGCAGCGAGCGATGGGTCGTGAGTAGAAGGGCCAAGTAGGCCCGCTACCCGGTTTCAAACCGCTCGCCATTCACAATTCACGACTCACAGCTCGCGCCTATGGACTTCTTCGCCCAACAAGCGCGCGTGCGGCGCAGCGCCCGCTGGCTGGTGCTGCTGTTCGCGCTGGCCGTCGCCGCGATCATCGCGGCGGTCGATCTGATCTGCGCGTTTTTCCTGGTCGGATCGCGCCCGGCCGCGCTGCTCGGCATTTCCGTCGCGGTACTGGCGCTGATCGGCCTGTCTTCACTGTTCCGCATCGCCTCCCTTCGCGGCGGCGGCAGTGCGGTGGCACGCAGCATGGATGCCACGCCGGTGCCGGCCGATACCGCCAATCCGGCGTGGAAGCGCTTGCGCAACGTGATCGAGGAAGTGGCGATCGCTTCCGGCGTGCCGGTGCCGGAGATCTGGGTGATGGAGAACGAATCCGGCATCAACGCCTTCGCGGCGGGCTATACGCCGGCCGATGCGGCGGTGTGCGTGACGCAGGGCTGCCTGGACAAGCTCGATCGCGACGAATTGCAGGGGGTGATCGCGCACGAGTTCAGTCACGTGCTGAACGGCGACATGCGCCTCAATATCCGGCTGATCGGCCTGCTGTTCGGTATCCTCGTCCTGGGCATCATCGGCCGCTTCCTGATGTACAGCTCCAGCGGACGCAGCCGGCGCGACAGCGGCAATATTGCGCTGGTCGGGCTGGCGGTGTTCGTGATCGGCTACATCGGCCTGTTCTTCGGAAAACTCATACAGGCGGCGGTGGCGCGTGCGCGCGAGTCGCTGGCGGATGCCTCTGCCGTGCAGTTCACGCGACAAACCTCCGGCATCGCCGGCGCGCTGAAGAAGATCGCCGCGCTGGAATTCGGTTCGCAGTTGCAGGCCAGCGGACGCGACGAGGTGCGGCACATGCTTTTCGGTGAAGCGGAGAGGTCCTCATTCTTCGCCACGCACCCGCCGATCCTTCAGCGCATCAAGGCACTGGAACCGCAATTCGATCCGCAGGAACTGCAGCAGATCGTCAAGAAATGGGTGGCAGCGGGAGGCGATCCGGACTCGATCGAACTGCAACATCCGGAACACGACCTCAATCGCTTCGCGCACGATCTGGCCAAAGCAGACGGCGACACCGTCGGAAACGAACCGCCCGCTTTTCCACCCGATCACGGGCCGTTGCATCGGGCATCCGGTGCGCTGCCGCCGCAGGGCGCGCAACTGGCGATCGCGGCGGCCGGCGTGGCGGCACAGGTCGGAATGCCGGGTTCCGACGACTACCGCGCCGCCAACGCGCTGCACGCGCGCATGCCCGATGCGCTCGCTTCCGCCGCGCGCGATCCGCGCGGGGCGCTGGCGGTGGTATGCGCACTTGCGTTGTCCGACCAACCCGAACTGCAGCGGGGCCAATTGGCCAAGATCGCGCAGGCGTTCGACGTCGCACTTGCCGACGCTGCGCGCGGCCTGATGTCGCACATGGGCGAGCTGCACCCGATGTTGCGCCTGCCCCTCGCACAAATGGCGTTTCCCGCGCTGAAACGCCGCCCGCGCGCAGAACTGGAAAACTTCACCAAGACCTTGGGCCAGCTGATCCTCGCCGACGACCGGGTCGACCTGGACGAATACTGCCTGGTCAAGCTGGTGCAGGTGCAGGTGATCGCGGCGCTCGATCCGTCGGCGAATTTCAAGGCCGGTTCGGTGCGGCTCACCGAGGTGCCGGATGCACTGCGCGACCTGTGCGCGCTGATCGCGCACTTCGGTAACGATGACACGGAAGCGGCGCGGCGCGCGTTCCTGCTGGCGATGCAGGAGGCGTTGCCGAACGCGACTCCGCTGTTCGCGATTCCGGACGACTGGCAGGGTGCGCTGGATGCCGCGCTGATAAAACTCTCGCGGCTCAATCCCGAAGGAAAGCAGCTCACCGTGCGCGCGTTGACCCGCGCGATCGCAGAAGACAGCAAGGTCAGCGTCGCCGAATCCGAATTGCTGCGCGTGGTGTGCGCGGCGCTCGGCTGTCCACTTCCGCCCCTGCTGTCGAATGCCTGAAGCGAACGAGCAAGGAATCTGGGTGGCGCGCCCGGGTGAAGGGCGCGCGCTGGCCCTCGCGGCGGCGGCATTCTTCTGCCTGCTGACCGCGTACTACGTGATCCGCCCGGTGCGAGACCAGCTCGCCGGGGCGACGGGTTCGGTCGCGCTGCCGTTGTTCTACGCGGGCACGTTCATCGCCACGCTGGCGATCGCGCCGCTGTTCGGCTGGCTGACCGCGCGCCTGCCGCGGCGCGCGCTGCTCGCATGGAGCTACGGCTTCTTCATCGCGTGCCTGCTCGCCTTCATCCCGCTGTTCGCGCAGCAGGCAGCGATCGGCGCGCGCACCCTGGGCGTGGCGTTCTTCATCTGGGTCAGCGTGTTCAACCTGTTCGTGGTCTCGCTGTTCTGGAGCGTGATGGCTGATGTGTTCGACAGCGTGCAGGCGCGCCGGCTGTTTCCGCTGATCGGCATAGGCGGCGCCATCGGCGCGCTGGTCGGGCCCACGTTGACTTCGCTGCTGGTGTTGCGGATCGGCGTGGCGCCGCTGCTCGGCGTTTCGGCCGCGCTGTTGTGCGCGGCGCTCGTCCTTCTCTGGCTGGCATCGGCGCGCACGTCGCGCGCGCTTTCCGATGAAAACGGGCCGATCGGCGGTTCCGTGCTGGCCGGCTTGCGCGCGGTGTTTTCGATTCCGTTCGTGCGCGACATGGCGCTGCTGATGCTGTTGTCGGATGGCGTGGGGACGCTGGCGTACGCGTTGGTCGCCGATTTCGCCAAGGCGCACTACGCCGATGCCGTGCTGCGCACGGCGTTCTACGGACACGTCGACCTCGCGGTCAACATCCTGCAGATCCTGTTGCAGGTGAGCCTGACGCGCTGGATGCTGGTGCGGCTCGGCTATGCCGCGGGACTCGTGGTGCCTGCGGCGGTGAATGTCGCGCTTCTGATCGCGGTGTTCGCGTTCGGCGCGATCCAGTTCGGGGTGCTGGGTTTTACCGTTTCGGTAGTCACACTGATGTTGGTAGTGACACGCAGCTTCGCCTATGGCGTCACCAAGCCGGCCTACGACGGCCTGTACACGCGCGTCAACCGCGAGATCCGCTACAAGGGCAAGAACTTCGTCGACACCGCGGTGTGGCGATTCGGCGACCTCGGCGTAACCAGCGGCCTCAACCTGCTGCGCGCGGCCAGCGTCGACCTCGGCACAATCATCCTGGTGTCCGCGACCGCCGCCGGTTGCGCCGGCTGGTTCGGCTGGCGCGCTGCGCGCGAAAGCCGCCTCGCCAATGGCGCCGCGACCAAGTCAGGTGCCGTTGTTTGAAGGCACGAACGATCGCTTCACGATTTGGCGATGGGCGATCGGATCAGCCACTGATGTAACGCTGGAGCTGGTCGATCTCCACCGCCTGGTCGTCGATCACCGCCTTGACCAGGTCGCCGATCGAGACCACGCCCGCCAGGCGCGCGCCGTCGATTACCGGCAGGTGCCGTACGCGCTGGTCGGTGCACAGGCGCATGCATTCGTCGACGGTCGAAGCCGGGTCCACGCTGATCGGCGAAGCGGTCATGATTTCCGCCACCGGCGTGTCTTTCGAGGAACGGCCTTTCAGGATCACCTTGCGTGCGTAGTCGCGTTCGCTGACGATCCCGACCAGCTCATCGCCGCGCACCACCAGCAGCGCCCCGATGCCGCGCTCGGCCATCTGCCGGATCGCATCCAGCACCGGCGCCTCCGGCCCGATCGTGTACACCGCGTCGCCCTTGAGTTCGAGCAGATGCTTGACTTGTCGCATTGCGACTGCCTCCCTGCCACGATGATCCGCAAGTGTAGCTCGGCTCAGTGGCGGTGGCGTGTGCCCTCGCGCGGTCGCGGCGGATTCGGGTCCAGCACGTAGGACGCGCCGCCGAGCTGCGCCATCTGGCGCTGGATCCATGCCGCGCGGCGTTGCAAGTAGGGCGAGGGGCGATTCGCATGCAACCGGCGCGGATCGGGCAGCGCGGCGGCGAGCAAGGCGGCCTGGCGCGAAGTCAGTTGCGAGGCGTGTTCGCCGAAGTAGGTTTGCGCGGCGGCTTCCACGCCGTAGATGCCGTCGCCGAATTCGGCGATGTTGGCGTACACCTCGAGGATGCGGCGCTTGGGCCAGGTCGCCTCGATCAGGACGGTGAAATACGCCTCGATGCCCTTGCGCACGAAGCTGCGGCCGTTCCACAGGAACAGGTTCTTCGCAGTCTGCTGGCTGATGGTGCTGGCGCCCCGCAGGCGTTCGCCCTGGTCGGCGTCGCTGATCGCGGCATGGATCGATTCGAGGTCGAAGCCGTGGTGGAACGGAAACTTCTGGTCTTCTGCAGCGACCATCGCCAGCGGCGCCACCGGCGCGATCCGCGGCCACGGCGTCCAGTGATAGCGCAATTCGAAATCGTGTTCGCCATGCAACGCCGCACCGATGCGGCGTTCGAGCATGAAGGCACTGGTCGCGGGCGGGATGAAGCGCAACAACAGCACCGGCAGCCAGGTCAGCAGGAACAGGATCAGCAGCGCGATCGGCACGCGGCGCAGCCAGCGGCGCCAGCGTGGGCGCTGCATGACCATCACGCCTCGGCCTTGATCCAGGTCTCGGCGGGTTGCGCGCGCGCGAACAGGAAGCCCTGTCCGTATTTGCAGCCCATTTGCATCAGCGCCGCCAATTGCGTTTGCGTTTCGATGCCCTCGGCGATCACCAGCATCGACAGCGTGTCCGCCAGTGCCAGGATCGCGCGGATCACCGGTTCGCTTCCGCCATCGCCGGTTTCGGCCAGGCTGTTGACGAACGACTTGTCGATCTTGAGCGCCTTCAAAGGATACTGGTGCAGGTAGCTCAGGGAAGAATAACCCGTGCCGAAATCATCCAGCACGATGCCGGCGCCGGCGTCGCGCAGCGTCTGCAGGATGCGCTGGACCTCCTGCGGGTTGTCGAGCAGGGCGCGCTCGGTAACCTCGATGCGGATGATTCCCGGTGGAACGCCGTGCTTGCCCATCAGCGTCAGCAGGTGGCGATCGAGATCGGGATTGCGGAAATGCCGACCCGACAAATTGATGCAGATGAAACGCGCGTCGTGGGTCAATGCGACTGCATTCTGGAAGACCTGCTCGAATACCTGCCAGTCCAGCGACTCGGAAATCCCGCTCTCCTCCGCGACGGTGAGGAAGTCGCCCGGCGTGAGCAGGCCACGTTCGGGATGCCGCCAGCGCATCAGCGCCTCGTAGCCCACCACCTTGTTGTCGGCCAGTCGCACGATCGGCTGGTAGTGCGGTTCGAACTCGCCGCGCGTCAATCCACGCCGCAAGTCGTTTTCCACTTCCAGCAGGGTCACCGCTTGCTGGCGCAGGCCGTCGTCGAACAGCGCATAACGATGGCGGCCCTCCGCCTTGGCGCGGTACATCGCCGAATCGGCGTCTCGCAGCAGCTCCTCCGGGCGGCGGTATTGCGGCGACGCGATGGCGACGCCGATCGAGGTCGACGTGAACAATTCCTTGGCAGCCAGCCGGAATGGGGCATTCAATTCGTTGATGATGCGCTGCGCGACGTGGCATGCAGACTCGGCGTCGCCGATGTCTTCCAGCAGCACGCCGAATTCGTCGCCACCCAGACGCGCCACGACGTCCTGCGATTTCAGGCACGCGCGCACGCGGCCGCCAGCCTGGAACAGCAGGTCGTCGCCGATCAGGTGGCCGACCGAGTCGTTGATCACCTTGAAGCGGTCGAGGTCGAGGAACAACACCGCGAACAACTTCGATGGATCGGCGTGATAGCGCTCGAGCGCCTGTTCCAGGCGCTGTGTCAGCAGGCTGCGATTGGGCAGGCCGGTGAGCGAGTCGTGCAGCGTCTCGTATTTCAGCCGCGCCTCGACGCGCTCGCGTTCGGCGATCTGCTCGCGCAGGTCGCGGTTGGCCAGCGCGAGCGCACGCGTTCGTTCGCCGACGCGCCGTTCCAGGCCGGTGTAGGCCTGTTTCAGAGACTCGGCCGCGCGCACGCGTTCCAGCGCATTGGCGATGTGGTAGGAAACGAATGTCAGCAATTCCTGATCGCGCAGGTTGTAGCGGTGCTCGGGCGTATAGCTCTGCACCACCAGCGCGCCGACGGTGCGCTCTGCACATACCAGCGGCACGCCCAGCCAGCACACCGAATCGTGGCCGCTCTGTACCACCTGTCCGAGTTCGCGCATGTGCGTGATGTCGTCGGTGTTGGCCAGCAGTGCCGCACCGTTGTTGAGCACGTATTCGGTCATCCCCTTGCCCAGCTTGCGCGGCTGGCGCTCGGGATCGCGTTCGTCGACGGAGTAGGGGAAGCTCAGTTCCTTGCCGTCTTCCGACAGCAACGCGATGTAGAAATTGCGCGCATAGAGCAGGCCGCCCACCACGCGGTGCACGGCCGCGTAGAACTCCTCGATGGTTTCAGTGGTATTCGCCAGTTCCGCGATGCGGAACAGCGCTGCCTGCAAGCGCTCGCCGCGCTGGCGTTCCAGCACCTGTTGCTGAAGCACCCTATTGGCTTCGCGCAGCGCCTCCGTGCGTTCCTCGACGCGACGCTCCAGTTCGGCGTGCGCGAGCCGCCGTTCCAGTGCGGTCTGGATGTGCTGCGCGACGTAGATCAGCAGCGCCTTGTCGCGCTCGCTGTAGTGCACGTCCTGCAAATAGCTCTGCACCACCACGCCGCCGACCACCTGCTCGCCACGCATCAGCGGCACGCCGAGCCAGCACACGCAGTCCGGACCGCTGCCGAGATAAGGCCCGCCCACGTGCGCGGCGATGTCGTCCAGTGAACCCATCAGTGGTTCGCCGTGCCGGATCAGGTACCAGGTGGGGCCGTACTGGATCTCTTCCATCGGCTGGTGCCGGCTCGGGTCCGGTGGATCCGGATCGGCCACGTCGGCGAAATAGGCGAAGCGGATGGTGTCGCGTTGCGAGTCGTACAAGACGATGTAGAGATTTTCCGCGTACATCAGGCTGCCGACGATGCCGTGCAGCGCACGCAATGTCTCGTTGATGTCCTGGTTGGCGCTGGCTTGATCCGCGATGGCGTAGAGGGCCCGCTGCAGACGCTCGGCCTGTTCCAGCCGCAGCACGGAAGCGGTGAGTTCCTCATGCTGCCCCAGATCGGTGAGGCGAAGATCGATCAGCCGTGAAATCGTCTGCAAAAGGTCGCGATCCGCAGCCACCGGAGCGGGGCGCAGTTCCAGCATGCGGTCCTGCTGCAAGGGCAGGCGCATCATCCCGCTGTCGCCTGGCTCGGCCGCGGCTTCGTTGACGCTCAGGAGCCGGGCATGCACCCCCGGCAACAATTGCCCCACCAGATCATCCGCGGCTTTTTCGATTGCCGCCACGTGGCCCGCCGACCATAACCGGCGGCATAGATCAAGCGTGCCTGCAGCCTGAGGGCGGCACGGCTCCATGGGAAGCGCAGTCAGTGGCTGAACGCGGCTCACGGGTACTGGTCTAAGTGGTTGATGATCGGGTGCGCTCGTAGCGATTTGCCTGTGCACGAATCGTGCCGCCGGACATGACCGGAAAGCCGCACAGAGTTTGACGATTGTTAGCAAAATGTAAGAAAGCCGCTGTATACTTGGTTCCAAGACCGAGCTTTTGTTCCGGGTTTTTTCATGCGCATTGGCCCAGCCATTTTGCCAGTTGTGATGGCGCTTGCCTTGCCGCTGTATGCCAGCGGCCAGGGCTTGTCCCCCGCGCAGGCAACGCATGTGGCCCCGGCCCAGGCCAACAAGAGCTCAGACAAGGCGCACGGGCAGCCGTTGTGGCAAGGCGCGAACGGCCAGGCGCTCAGCATATTCACCGACAGCCAGTCCACGCCTGCCGCAGTACCGACCTCGGGCACGGCGGCGCTGGAGCCGCGCGCGGCCAAGGCCGACACGGGATTGCAGCTCAACGTTTCGCCCAGCGTCTATGCACGCGCAGGAGTCTCCCAGCGCGAATGGCTTGGAGACCAACCATGCCAGCCCGCTCAGCCGGGCACCTCCAATTCGGTCTGCCTCGACAACCAGCCGCTGATTTCCACGCAAGGCGGAGAAGTGGGGGCCGGTTATGCGAACGACGGCCTCAAGCTCGACCTTTCGGTGGGGCAATTGCGAACCGAAGGCACGGCTGCCGAAAGCCCGCATCCCGCGGCCAGCCTGCCTCGCGTCTTGCCTTCGGGTGGTGGTGCTTCCATAGCCGAGCCGTTGCTGTTTCCCGACAGCACCAGCACCAGCGTCAATGCACATGGCCAGGTACGCGTACTCCCGGGTACGAAGCTGGATCTGGGTGCAAGCCAAGGTCGTGTCCATTTCCTGCCCGGTACCGGCGCGGCGATAGCCGATGATTTGAACCAGACCACGCTCAGTCTCGGAATCGAGCACGGACGCGTCAGTGGTGCGATCGTGGGGCGGGTGCTGCAACCCGCGTTGCCGGGTTCGCCCGGGGATGGGGTGCAGCGCTGGGCCGGCATCGACCTCGGGGTCAGCGTGCGGCTGCCATGGCAAGGCGAACTCAGCTTCGGCGCGCAGAACGTTTGGTCCTCCGGCAGACAGCCGCTGCTGAATCCGCAGGACATCAGCCCGGAGCAGGCCCGCGTCCCGTACGTGCAGTATCACCAGGATCTGTGATCGCGAATATCGAGCAAGCGCTCGGGACGTTCGTTTGACTGGTCTGTGCGCGTGAATCCCGCCTCGTCGCCGAAGACCGCGGCCGACCTGCAGTCCGCGTCGACCTTGCTCCGCAACGGCAAACATGCGGCAGCCCGCGATTTGCTGCGCGACATGCTGTCGACCCAGCCGGGACTGACCGAGGCGCGCTGGTTATTGGCTGCGTGCCTGTTCAATTCGGGATGCCTGGCGGATGCGCAGCGGGAACTGCAGATCGTCATCCGCCAGGAGCCGCATCGCGCTTCGGCCTATGACATGTCTGGGCGAATTTTTCTGTCGTCGGGTCAGATCGACTCCGCGGTCCGGATGTTTCGTCATGCCCTGGATCTGAGCCCCGGCCCGGCTTCGGCTGCCATCCTCGCGCGCGCGCTGTTAATGCAGGGGCGTCCGGAAGAAGCGGCAGCGATGCTCGTTCCATTTGTGCAGGCGGGCAAAGTGACCCCGGAGCTGCTGCTCTTGCACGGGCATGCTCTCATGACGCTCGGACGACCGGAAGAAGCTGCACTTGCGTTTCAGGAATTGGTTCGGTTGTCGCCGGGAGATGGAGACGCCAAGGTGCGACTTGCCGCTGCGTTGAGCGATGTCGGGCATCACGTCGAAGCCGAGGAGCGGGTCCGCGAGGGCATCGCGCAGGGAGTGAAAACGCCCGAGGCGTACTTCGTACTCGGACGCTCGCTCATGGGGCAGAGCAAACTGGCGGAAGCAGAACCCGCATTTCGAAGCGTGGTTCGCAGCCGGCCCGATCACATCACGGCACAAGCCAATCTGAGCGAGCTGATTTGGATGCGCTCGGGTGACGTCGAAGCCGCGAGTCAGGAGATCGACACGGCGCTGCGATGTCAGCCACGTCTTTCGCAATTGCGCATCGCAAAAGCCAACCTGCTTGTCTCCGCCGGAAAGCAGGAGCGAGCACTCCGGCTCATGGAAGAAGGAATCGCGAGCGAGGCTGCTCCGCCTCAGTTGTTGCAGTTGCATGTTGCAGCAGTCCAAATCGCAATCGAGACAGATGCCGCGCGGGCCATGCATCACGCGCGCAGCGCTTTGGAACTGGATCCTGGCCATCGGCTGGCGCTGTCGGCATACGGCGATGCTTTGCTTGCGGAGGGCCGTGCGGCCCAGGCGATGCAGGTGGCTGCCAAGCTGCTGGAGGGCGCTCCGAGTGACGGACGCGCAATCGCGTTGCTGGCGAGTGCCTCGCGAATGGCGGGAGATGCCCGTTGTCGTGACCTGTTCGACTATGAGCGATTGGTAATCGCGCAACACATCGATGTTCCGGCCGGATGGACTACGCTGGCAGACTATCTCTCCGATCTCGCCGAAGCATTGCAGCGCCTCCATTCCTCCCATGCCCATCCAGTGGGGCAGTCATTGCGCCAGGGCAGTCAGATCGAACTCGACCTTGAGCGGGTGTCGGAGCCGGCCATACGTTCATTCGCCGGCGCAATCGATGGACCGATTCGCCGCTACATGACATCTGTGGGTGCAGGAAGCGACCCTCTGCGTGCTCGCAACACCGGTCGCTACCGGGTCAAGGGCGCGTGGTCCGTGCGACTGAGGCCGAATGGCTTTCACGTCAACCATCATCACCCCGAAGGATGGGTGTCGTCGGCCTGCTATATCCACTTGCCCCGGGCAGTAGATGGAACCGATCGCGCCGGGTGGCTGAAGCTCGGGGAGCCGGCGTTTCCGACCAGCCCTGCGCTGCCGCCAGAGCATTTCATACGTCCCGAGCCGGGCCTGCTGGTCTTGTTCCCGTCTTACATGTGGCACGGAACGGTGCCTTTTCCAGGCGGGCCTGACGAGTCGAGATTGACGATCGCGTTCGATTTGCTGCCGAAATAAGGCTGTCCAAGTGATACCGAATTCTCGGTGCCTGGAAAGGCCGCTTGCAATTAACGCTGTTTTCACGTATTGATTCACCATCCGCAGCGGAACGGAAAAAACCCGGACGCCGGATCATTACTAAAAGAGGGGGCGGACAGCGGCTGACTGATCTTTGCATGGCCCCAGTCCGGCGCAGCGACGCTGGGCTACATACGCACGCGTATGTTACCGGGGGATTCCCAAAGGGTTAGGAAGTTGTTAGCATCCGTCACTGCCGAGGGTTTAGTGGCGGCTCTGGCGTTTTCCAGGGCGGAGCACTTGTCCCGAAACTGTGTCACATCTGACGTTGGAGAGTGTAATGAAACTTGACCGCAACGAGCTTTCCAAGGCCGTGCGCATGGCGCTTTCGATGAGTGCCGTAGCCGCTGTGGGCGCGGCAGGAACTGCTTACGCACAGGACCAGAACGCCACCCAGGATCAAAACAACCAGCCGCAAACCTTGCAGACCATCGTGGTCACGGGTTCGCACATCCGCCGCGTGGACTTGGAAACTTCCAACCCGGTGGTTGCGGTCAGCGCGCAGCAGATCGCGGCGACCGGCAAGATGACCTTGGGTGATGTAATGCAGAAGTTGCCGGTCATCACCGGCGGCATCCAGACTCCGAACGTCAACAACGGCGGTGGCTCGGGCCAGACGCTGGTGGGTCTGCGTGGCCTGGGCTCCAGTCGTACTTTGGTGCTGGTCGATGGTCAGCGCGTTCTCAGCTCGGGCGCCGCCACGAACGGCGCCGGCGTCGATTTGAACACGATTCCTGCTTCCGCGGTGGAGCGCATAGAAGTGCTGACCGACGGCGCATCCGCCGTGTACGGTTCGGACGCGATCGGCGGCGTCATCAACATCATCCTGAAATCGAACTACCAGGGTGCGCAATTCTCGGCGAACTACGGTATTTCCGATCGCGACGATGGCGCGCGCAGGGGCTTCAGCTTCACGTTCGGGCAGACCTCGGACAAGGGCAGCATCCTCGCCGGCGTCGATTACAACAAGTTCGATCCGGTGCTGCAGGCTGGGCGCGACTTCTCCAAGGACGCCGTCAGTTTGTCGGCGACCTCGACCAATGGCAGCAGCTTGGCAGTGCCAGGGTCGGGGGTATTCGCCCGTGTCGGCGGTTCTTCATACGCCGCGCGCAACAAGATTGTTGTGCCGCCGGATGTGTTGCCGGCCAACTTGCAAGGTTGCAGTGCCTTGTCCTTGAATCAGAGTACGGCGGACGCCGGGGCCGATCCGACGCTCGCTGATTACCATTGCTTCGACAACGGCAAAGACAAGTACAACTACGCGGCGGTCAACCTGATCATGACCCCGCAGGAACGCACTAACGGTTTCTTCAAAGGCACCTATCACCTGACCGACAACATCGATTTCTACGGTACGGTGTACCACCAGAAATCGAAATCAGCATCCCAGTTGGCGCCCTCGCTGGTGGGTACCGGTCCGGGTTTCGACACCGGCTTCAAGATCTCCGCGGAGAACTACTACAACCCATTCGGCGTGGACTTTTCTGGTCCGAGTGGCAACACCTACACGGCGCGTCTGATCCCCGCCGGTCCGCGCTACTTCGCGAATTCGATCAACTACGATCAGGTGATCACGGGATTCAAGGGTAGCTTCAACCTCGGCCCGCAGAACTGGAGCTGGGATGTGGGCTACAACTATGGCCACTTCTCGCAGATCGCCACCAACTACGGCTTGCCTAACCAGAACCTGCTCAACGCGGGTGCGGGCCCGTCGTTCCTGAACGGTGATGGCGTGGTGCAATGCGGAACGCCGGACGCGCCGATTTCGCTTGGCGATTGCACGCCGTACGATCCGTTCAACCTGTTCAATCCCAATACCCAAGCTGCGATCGCGGCCGCGGCCAGTCCGGCTCTGATCAACTTCTGGAATATCGAGCGGACGATCCACGCCGATTTCAGTGGCGGATTGTTCGACCTGCCGGCGGGCACGGTGCAGTTGGCGGTGGGTGCGGCTTATCGCAAGGAATACACCAACAACACCGTCAGCAATGACTTGTTGCTCAATCCCGCGACCGGCACCTGCACCTTGGGCAGCGCGTGCTCGGCGAAACTGCAGGGCGGTTACAACGTCAAGGAGGCGTACGCCGAGATGTTCGTGCCGGTCCTCAAGGATCTGCCGTTCTTCAATGCGTTGAACGTCACCTTGGGCGACCGCTATTCCAAGTACAACACCTTCGGCAGCACCAACAACTGGAAGGTCGGTGTCGAATGGCGCCCGATCGACGACCTGCTGTTGCGCGGCACGGTATCGTCCGTATTCCGCTCGCCGACGATCGCCGACATATTCGGTGCGCCGATCAGCAGCGCGCCGCTGTTGAGCGCTGATCCGTGCGACCACATCACCACGGCAAATCCGGCGTGCGCAAACGTGCCGCTCGACGGCAGCTTCGTCGACCAGCTCGTTGCCGCCGGCCAGCAGCTCAAGGCGTTGACCTCCGGTTCGGCCTACGCGGGCTTCCCGCTGGGGCCGGAGAGCGGCAAGTCGTTCGACTTCGGCGCGGTGTATTCACCGCACTTCGTACCGGGTCTGTCGCTGGAAGCCGATTACTGGCGCATCTACCTCAACAACATCGTCACCACGGTGGGTGCCCAGAGCGTCCTGAACCTGTGCTTCAATGGCCAGGCCCAGTTCTGCCCGATGATTTCGCGCAGTGCCAATCCGAACTCCGCGGGGCAAATTACCAACATGTTGTTGCCGACCGCCAACCTCGGCCGCTTCGACGTCAAGGGCGTGGACTTCTCGGCCAACTACAAGCTGCCGCAGTTCTCGTTCGGCCAGTTCAACGTGGGCGTCAGCGGGACCTATATGGAGCAAGCGAAGGTGCAAAGCGCGCCAGGACAGCCGGGCAACTCGGTGCTGAACTATGTCGGCGTCATGGGTTCCACGGGTTCCTCGCTGCAGGCTTCCTGCCCGGGTGGTGCGCCGGGCGCAATGTGCTATTTCCCGCGTGTCCGTGGCATGGGTACCCTGGGCTGGCAGTTGGGTCCGTGGGATGCGCAGTGGACGATGAACTATATCAGCCACTTCCAGGTCGGCTCGCTTGACCCGCGGCAAGGTGCAACCGGTGCACTGGGCTTCAATCCGACGGGCCCTGCCGGTGCCTACGTGCTTCATTATGGCGCGTACGTCTACAACAACCTGCAGGTGGGCTACAACATCGAACCGATCAACACCCGGGTCGACTTGGGTGTGGATAACGTGATGGACAAGCAGCCTCCGTTCCTGTACGCCAACAACTCGCAGAACGCGGATACCGATCCGAACGACTTCGACGTGCTGGGTCGCTACTACTGGGCCCGCCTGACCGTGAAGTTCTGATCGAGCCGGCTTAGCTTCAACCTCTCGGGCCGCACGGGTATTCTCGTGCGGCCCTTTCTTTTTGTGATCCGATGAACGATCTCCCAGTCGACCCGATCGTCGCCGCACTCGAAGGCGGTGACCCCCTTGCCGCCGAGGGCTTGTGCCGCAGCCAATTGCAGCAGAAACCTGATGACGCCCAGCTGCTGGTGTTGCTTGCATTGTGCTTGTGGCGGCAGGGCAAACGTCAGGAAGGACTGGAGCTCTATGCCGGCCTGACCCGGACGCACCCCCATGACAGCGCGCACTGGCGCAACTACGCAGCCGCCCTGCGCGAAATCGGGGACCTGGAAGCGTCCGAGCGTGCGTATCAGACGGCGTCGCGTCTGGTCCCGGATGACGCGGAATTGCTCGAGTTGTACGGGCTCGTGCAGATGGACCTGGGCAAGGTAGTCGAAGCGCGCAATACCCTCTTGCGCGCGTTCGGCAAGTCGCCCGGTTCGCCTGCCATCCGCATCCACGCAGCGCTGGCTTGCGCGGCTTGCCGGGACTCGCGGGCCGAAAGACTGTTGCAGCCCTGGCGGGGGTGGTTGCCCCTGGACGACTATCTGCAATCCCGGTTGGCCGAGGTGCTGGCCCAGTTGGGTGAAGCCGGGGCCGCTGTGGAGCTGCTCGAGGATCTGTTACGCAGGTTGCCCGATGAGAGAAGACTCCAGCTCCGGCTGGCGGGTCTGTATGAAAGGGTGAACCGGCTCGATGAGGCCGAAGCGCTGCTGGAAAAAGTCTCCGCAGGTACAGACGGTCACGATTTCCAAGAAATCGCGCATCAGCGCGCGCAACTCGCCGAGCGAAAAGGCAAATACGAAATCGCGCGCGCGCTTCTCGAGGAATCAGGTTCCCGCAATGACGACGACTATGCGCATTGGTTCGCGCTGGCGCAGGCGTGCGACAAAGCCGGAGACGCTGATGCCGCGATGAGTGCTCTGGAAATCGGGCATGCCGGCCAGATTGACGAACTCAAGGATGTCGTTCCCCATTTCTTCGAACCGGACGCGGAAACCCTCACGAACGCCGAGGCGCGAGTCACCGCGCAGGACTACGGCCAATGGCCGGAATTGCAGGCGCCCGACGGCTCGCAATCGCCGGTATTCGTGGTCGGATTCCCCCGTTCCGGGACAACGTTGCTCGAGCAGATGCTGGATGCACATCCACGGTTGCAATCGATGGACGAGCGGCCCTTCTTCAACATGCTGTCAAGCCAGTTGAAGAACAGCACGGGATTTGAAATCCCACGCGACCTCGGCAAGCTGGATCAGCGCGATTGTGACGAACTGCGCAAGGGTTACCTCCTTCTCGCTTGCGGCAAGGTGCCGCGTGAATGGAATGCGCGGCTGGTCGACAAGAATCCCCTGAACATGCTGTGGCTGCCGATGATCCACCGGATGTTTCCGAAATCGCAAATCATCCTGGCGATTCGCCATCCTTGCGATGTGATCCTGAGTTGTTACATGCAGAATTTCCGGGCGCCGGTACTGGCTGTCGCGGGGCGGTCGCTCGGGCATCTAGCGCGGGCATACGTGGCGGCGATGGAGAACTGGCTGTACCACGTCGAAGTCTTTGCCCCGGATGCCTTCATTTCCCGCTACGAGGATCTTGTGGCCGACACGCCCGGGCAAACCCGGCGGATCGCTGATTTTCTCGGCATGGACGAGGCGGATTTGCTGCTCAATTTTTCCGCGCGTGCGAGGGAGAAGGGTCACATCAAGACTCCCAGCTACACCCAGGTCATCGAACCGATCAACACCAAGGGCATTGGTCGCTGGCAACGCTATCGCGAATACCTCGAGCCAGTATTGCCGATACTCGCGCCGATGCTGGATCACTGGGGCTACACCGCGGAGCCTCACGCGATCGCGCCGGAGCGTTGAATGAGCGTCAGCGACCGGATGTTCGAACCGCCGGCCCCGGACCTGGAGAAGATCAACGCGCGTCTCATCGCGCTTCCTCCACCGCTTCCTGCCCTTATCCAGCGCGCCAGCGACGCGCTCGCGCTGAATGACCTGTGCACCGCGCAGGCGGTGCTCGCGAACGCATCGTCGCTGGCCCCCGGCCAGCCGGATGTGCTGCGGCTCTGCGGCCTGTTGCTGGCGCGAATGGGCAATTTCTCAGCCGCTGCTGCCCGTTTCGAAGCCGCGTTGCAAGCGGCGCCGGATGATGCGATGTGCTATTGGCAATATGCGCAGGCCTGCGAAGAAGGCGGAGACGTGGCAGGGGCCTGGCGCCTGCGCGAACAGGCCGTGCAACGTCTGCCCGCTTCACCGATGGCGTGGGCGGACCTCGGCGAACATCTCGCACGGCACCAGCATTCGGACGAAGCCATCGAGGCGCTCGAGCGCGCCACGCGGCTTGCGCCGGGCTATGCACCGGCCCAGCTCAAGTTGGGCGATGCGCTGGTCGCCTGTGGTCGCGCCGAGGAGGGCGCTGCGGCGATGAGAAGAGCGCTTGCGATCGAGCCGGCTTTCGGCGCTGCGTGGATCAATCTGGCGGACATCAAGACGGTGGCGGTGACGGACGAAGAGGCGGAACAGATGCGCAAATTGCTGCACAGCCGGGACATCGACGAAGGCGAGCGCACTGCGATCGAATTCGCGCTGGCCCGGGTTTGCGAGGATCGCGGCCGCTATCGCGACGCATTCGAATTCGTGGTGGATGCCAACGCGCGGCGCAAGCGCGAAGTTCGGGCCTGGGGTGAAGGTCAATTCGTCGATCGGGTTCGGCGCGCGGAAGAGGTATTCGCGCAACCACACGCCGTGGCGGAAGATCCGAACCTGGGAGAAGAGGCGATCTTCATCTGCGGAATGCCGCGTTCCGGAACGACGCTTGTGGAACAGATCCTGGCATCGCACTCGCGTGTTTCGGGAGCAGGCGAGTTGGGCGCACTCGCGCAGGTTTTGACGGAGGAATCATCGCGCCTGCGGCGTCGCTACCCGGAATGGGTTCCGCAAACCGGCCCGCAGGAATGGCAAAAGCTCGGTCGACGCTATCTCGAGTTGACGGCGCATTTCCGCAATCAGCGCGAACGCTTTACCGACAAGATGCCCAACAACTGGCAAGCTCTGGGGGCGATACGCGCCATGCTGCCCGGCGCTCGCATCGTGATCTGTCGACGCGACCCACTGGAAAACTGCTGGTCGTGTTTCAAGCAGTTCTTCACGCACGGCTGGGAGTTCACCTACGACATCGATCAGCTCGCGATGTTCTGGCATGCGTTCGATCGCGCCGCTTCGGCCTGGGCGGCCAGCGATCCAGAACATGTTCGCGAGCAGGGTTACGAAGCGCTGACTGAAGATCCCGAGACCCAGATCCGCGCTCTGCTCGCGTTCTGCGGCTTGCCCTTCGAGCGTGCATGCTTGGAGTTCCACGAGACGCGTCGCAACGTGCATACGTTGAGCGCCGGACAGGTGCGCCGGCCCATGCAGGCGCGTCAACGCATCGCGGTACGGTACGGAGAGTTGCTGGATCCCCTGCGCATCGCCCTGGGCATGGTGCCCGCCGGACCTGGCAAGGGGGATTCGCCGGATCCGGGCGCGACGGTTTCACGATCCGCCCTTTGATCGCGAAGGAAGTGGCCGTCGGCGCGCGCGGTGTTCGGGGCCTGTCCGTACCGTGGCAATCCCCGGACTCAGTCGCCGGTGTGCAGCAGTTCCGGAACATGCGGCACGTAACTCTTCCAACGTCGCACGGATTCCGCGTAGATCGGCTGGCGCGCTTGCCAGAGACTCGCACTGCTGATGGCTCCAGCCGTTTTTTCAAGATCTTCGGTCACCGGCGGCATGCCGATCCATGCCGCCAGGTTCATTGCGACCTCCGGCGTCCGGGCAACGACTTCCTCGTAACGGACAGCACGGATGGACTCGTGATATCGATTACGCCAGCGTTCCATCAAACGATCGCTGTCTCGTATCACCAGGTCGATGTCTTCGAAGTCGTACGCGTAACCCTGCACTTCTTCGTTGAAGGATTGCATCCACAATGACAGCGCCGTGGCGTGCGGGTCGCGTTGGCAATGGATGATCCTGGCATTCGGGAACATCGCCAATATCAGATCGACATATCGGAAATTCAGCGGCTGCTTGTCGATGAACCAGCGCGAGTCGCCCGAATCGTCCTGCATGGCTTGCCTGCGGTATTCCGCTGCCGCGCGTTCGAGCGCGGCATGGTCCGGCTCGCCCGCGAATTCGGGAAGCTGCGCGATCCTGGCTATCCAGGGCAGCTCACCGCGGTTGCGCACACGAGGAAAACGCCCCAGCAGTTGCGCCAGCAACGTGGTGCCGGAGCGCGGCATGCCGACGACGAAAACCGGAACGAAATCATCAGAGGGCTGCGCGCTCGCCTTAAATGGCCGGGCGGCCAGCCGGGCCTCCACCCCGCGACGCCAGTCCTTGCGCGACCAGCGCGTCAGCGATCGGGCCAGCACATTGGCTTCGCGAAAATGCGAAGCCGCCTGCGCGTAGTCGCCGATGTCGTCGTGCGCCTTGCCGAGCGCGAACAGCAGGGTGGAACGTGCCTTCCCGCCGAGGTCCGCGCGCTCGGCGCACGTGCGAAACAGCAAGAAATCCGGATGCGCAGCATTGTCGTAACGTTGCGTGTTGGCGAGGCCCAGCGGGACGTGCCACTCGCAAGCTTCGGGGGCATGCTCCAGGGCGTAGAGATAGTGCCCGCGTGCCTGCTCGAATTGCCCCAGCTGGATTTGCAGCATTCCGGAGTAGGCGTGCAGGCGCGCGTCACCCGGCGTCGCGGCGAGAGCTATCCCGACGATCGCAGCCGCTTCGGCTTTGCGGTCCGCATCGTCGAGCAGTTCGACCGCCTTGATCGCCAGTTCCGGATCGCGCTCGCCCCCCTGAAAACAATCAAGAAGGGTCCGCGCAGCCGCGTGTCCGCGGGCCTCGGCGAGCAACAGGCGCGCGAGTGCGAATGCGCTTGCGAAATCCTGGGGGCGCTCGGCGTGCAGCGCGCGCAACAGGGTTTCGGCGCGTTCGGATTTCGCGGTCTGCTGGTAAACGCCGGCGAGCGCACGACGCAAGTCGAACGAGTGGGGATGTTCGGTCAGGGCGTCCGCGAATACCGCTTCCGCGCCGCTCAAGTCGCCGCGCAGCACGCATGCGCGCCCGCGTTCCAGCCACGCTCGCTCGTCCTGCCCCATCAGGTCGCAAACGCGGGCAGACCGAGTGCCCTGCGCAACGGGTCCAGCAGCGCACCATAACGCTCCCCTCGCGCGGTGTCGCTCCGCAAAGGCTGGCGTACCTGCACCGCGCTGGGCGAGCGCACGTCGCGGCGCGTCCGGTGAAAATCCAGTGAGGCCCGTTCGAAATGCAGGCCGCAGAACCCGAGCAACTTGCGGATGCTGCGCTCCGGTTCTGCGATCAGATCTTCGTAGACGTGTTCGTGCACGTATTCCGGGTGCAGCGACCGCCAGCGCCGCGCGCCACGGTCGAAGTCGCGCCAGTATGAAGCCAAATCCTCGAAGGTGCGCTGGTATTCGTTGTTGTCCAGGTGTTGCCGATAGCACGAGAAACAGGTTTCGAGCGGATCGCGCCGGCAGATGACGATCCGTGCCTCCGGCAACATCGCGCGGATCGCGCCGATGTAAATCCAATTGCCGGGCAACTTGTCGGTGAACAGAGGCCGATGTTCGCGCCAATGTGCCGTGCGCTGCAGATAGCGCTCGCCCAGCCGTCGCCAGTCGGCCGGTCCCGCATCGTTCACCCATTGCGGAAACGGCTTGCCTCTCCGGCGCGACTCTTCGGCGAGCGTGAGGGGCAAATCGGGCAGTTCGCCGGCACCTTCCACTCGCGAATGCGAAGCCAGGATCTGCTCCACAAGTGTCGAACCGGAGCGGGGCAGGCCCACGATGAAGATGGCTTCGCGGCCTGGATCGGGCGACGAGGCCGGAGTCGGTGGCGGCGCGAATGCGCCGAGGATCGCCGAGATGCTGTCGGAGAACGCGCGCATGTTCCATTGTTTGCGACGACGCGCCAGGGCGTTGGCCTGTGCCAGCGCGGAAAGCGATTCCGCATAAAGGCCCTGATCGTCCATCGCCTTGGCCAAAGCGAAGCCCGTCGCGATCCGGTCGTCTTCTCCGGCGCGCGTGTCGACCAGCGCGCGCTGCATTCCGGCGATATCGGCTTGATCGAAGCGCAAGGTCTTCAGGTCCGCCAAGCCCCACCAGGCCATCCCGGCCCACGGCTGTTCGGCGAGCACGCGTCGGTACTGCGCCCGGGCTTCCTGGATGCGATCCTGCACGCGCAGCATGTCGCCGAGCAAGGCACGTGCGGCGACATGGTCGGGGGCGATCTCCACGGCACGCTCCAGTGCGGCCGTGGCTTCCCGGTGGCGTACGCAGCGGGTCAGCATCACGCCGAGATTGAACCAGGCGATGGCGAGATCGGGTTGCAGCTCGCAGGCGCGCCGTAGTGCGCCGATGGCCGAATCGAAGTCGCCGGCGGCGCCGAGGATGCTGCCCAGTGTGTTGTAGTAGAGCGGGTCATCCGGGCGCTGCGCCAAGGCGCGCTGCATGTCCGCGAGCGCACCTCGATGATCCCCCTGCAAGTCGAGCATGCCCGCGTGCAGGCGCAACACTTCCGGATGCGAAGGGTGGCTCGCCATTGCAGGTGCGAGGTGGGCCCGGGCGACATCCGGACGACCTGCTTCCAGCGCCTGCGCCGTGGCAATCACCTGCCGCGCGGCAGCGGCAGAGAGGCCTTGCAATCGACTCACCACCCTGGTGCCCATGCCATCGCGCGCAGGTGACGGATCCGGACCGTCCATCGTGGCAGCCGCGGCTTCGAAACTGGGTACCATAACGATTCCGCGTATGTTTCGCGATCCTTCATGGCGATGACTACTCCTGCTGCGGATGCGCAGTTTGCCCTCGCGCAATCGCTCTGGCAACGCAACGAAGTGGACCGTTGCGAGGTCATCCTGCGCGAGCTGCTGGCGCATGAGGCGGAGCGGGAAGATGCCGCGATGCTGCTGGCCGAATTGCTGCGCAGTCAAGGCAGGCTGGGTGCCGCATCAAGGGTCGTTTTCGAGTTCTGCCGCCAGCGCGATTTCGAGCCGGCGACGAGCGCGCGCACGGCGCGCTTCATCCAGGAGTGTCATCGTCACGCGATGGCAGCCGAGGTTTGCGATGCAGCGGTTGCGCGCGGCGCGAACGATCCGGCATTGCTGGCGCTGGCCGGCAACATCTTCCGCGAGCTCGGCGACTTCGGGAAAGCGCGTTCGTTCTACCTCGCCGCCCTGGATCGAGGCGTGGACCTGAACACGCATTTCGTGCTCGGTGCGTTGGCGCACACCCAGCGCTACGTCGACGAGAGCCACCCCGACTTCGGAAGGTTCAGCGCGCATCTCGGCAATACGGCGTTCATCGCACGCTCGCGCGCTTCGGCGGGTTTCGCTTTGGCCAAGGCGCATGACGACACGGGCGATTTGCGGTCTGCCGCGGGAATACTGCGCGTGGCGAACGCGCTGGTGCGCACGGCATTGCCATGGCGGATTTCCGGCTGGGAGCAATTCGCCAGCGCCAGAAAAATCGAGCGGGTGGCGCGGGCGCCCGGCGCGACTGCGGAGGATTTCGTGCCCGTCTTTGTCGTGGGGTTGCCGCGCAGCGGCACGACGCTCACCGCTTCGCAACTGGCGTGCCACACCGCCGCGCGCGACCGCGGCGAATTGCGGTTGCTGCGGTTCATCGCCGAGCGCCTGATCGGGGAGGAACTTCTGGACAACGCGCAAGCAGTCGGGGAAGCCGCGCAACTGTATCGGGCGCACGCGCGCCAGGACGACGCACCGACAACGTGGTACCTGGACCAGGACCCGCTCAATTTCCGGTATCTGCACGTGGCCGCGGCGATGTTTCCGCAGGCGCGCGTCATCGTATGCCGGCGGAACCTGCGCGACACCGCGCTGTCGCTCTGGAACCAGGATTTCGCGCACCCCGATTGCGCGTTCGCCTATGACTTCGCGAGCATCGCGCATTACGCGAATGGCTACGCCGATCTGATGCGACATTGGCAGCGGACGTTGGCCGTGCCGATGCACACGGTGGATTACGAATCGCTGGTCGCAGATCCGCACCAGACATTGGAAGCCTTGTGCGAATTTGCGGGAGTGCCTCTCGTGGATGCGGACGTCGCCCCCGGGCCAGCGCCAATCAATTCGTCAAGCGTGTGGCAGGCACGCCAGCCGATCTACTCCACCTCCATCGGTCGCTGGCGCAGGTATTTGCCGTACGTTCCCGAGCTGGAGCAGATCCCCGGATAGCGTTCGCGCACGCGTTCAGTGCATACCGCCCTGGATGTGGACGTCGCCGCTGAAGCTGTTGACCGTGATCGTGCCGCTGCCTTGGCCGGCGCGTGTGTCGAGGTGTTCGCCGGGACCGTGATCGCTGCCGGTGGCCTTGCCGAAATCGCTGTGCAGGTCGCCGGAAAAGGTATCGGCCTTGATGCGCGCGGAAGCGTCGGTGGGCAGGCTGAGCCTTACGTCGCCGCTCATGCTGTCGATTTTCCAGGCGGCATCGGTGGCAACCGCGGCCTGCAGCTGGATCCGGCCGGAAACTGTGCCGAGGTTCACCTTGCCCATCGCGCCACCGCGCAACAGAACCGCGCCCGACACGGTCTGCGCATTGGCGTTGCCGCCCAGCGTGGCGGCCTGCACGTCTCCGGAAACGGTTTGCGCTTCGAATTCGTGCGCGGTGCCCGCGAGATCGATGTCGCCGCTGACGGTATCCGCCCTCACGCTTCCGGCGCGCACGCCGAGGTGTACGCGTCCGCTGACGCTGCCGACCTGTATGCTGCGACCGTCCATGCCGTCGACGTCCACGGGGGCACTGACGGTATGCACTTCGAGCGAGGCTGCATGCGGCACGCGCACCTCCAGCGAGGTCGGGCCCATGTTGTCGCTGTTCCCGAACCAGCCGGAACCGCCGGCTCCCTCCACCTTGATTTCGATGGCGCGCGCGTCGCCCGTGATCTGCAGGGGCTTGGCGCCGCTACCGAGGTTTCCCTCCACCTGCACGCGGTCCTGATTCCAGCCGGTGACGCGCACGTCGCCCTTGACGTTGCGGATCACGACCGTCGCGTCGGGTGCCGCATCGTGGCGGAGATGGATGGGCGTGTCGGCACGCGCCGCAAGCGTGGTGCCCGCCAATGCAGCGGAACAAAGGAGGGTGCGCCAGAAGATTTTCGGATGCTCGCGACTCATGGCCGTGTCCTCAACCTGCTTCATGTTCGAGCCTTTGCAGATGCGACTGCTGCCGCTCGGTGCGTTCCAGCAGTTGCTGCAGATAATCCGCATGCGGCGCGATCGCCAGCGCCTGTTTCAATTCGCCCTGCGCAGCGCGCAGCTCGACCGCCGCACCGCGCAGCCGCGGATCGGTCGGCTTCCAGTGGTTGCTTGGGCGACCGCTCGCGGCGATCAGTGCATCGGGGTGCGCCGCCGCGGCGGGCGCGTGCCCGCCCTGCATGGCGCGGATGCCGATCACGCCGGCCAGCACCGCCACGCCGGCAACCGAGGCTGCCAGCGCCAGCCAGTGCAACCGCCGCTGCGATGCGCGAGGCCGCGATCCGATGCGCGTGGCAATTTGCGGCCACAGGTCGCGCGCCGGTTCCACCGGCTGCGCCAATCCGCGCAGCTTCTGCCGATCTTCAAAGTGCAGGTTCATGATTCGCTCCCAGCGCATGCCGCAGCAGCCGGCGCGCGCGATGCAATTGCGCCTTGGACGATCCGACGGCCATGTCCAGCTCGGAAGCGATCTCTTCGTGCTTCCAGCCTTCTACGTCGTGCAGGACCAGTACCGCTCGCGTGCGCGGCGACAATCCCGCGACCGCGCGTTCCAGTTCCTCCCGCTCCGCCGGACAGAAGGGCGACGAACCGGACTCGGGCAGGGAGTCTTCCTCCATCCCGTGTTCGACCGGGTCGTTCTTCTGCGCGCGCAAATCCATCAGCGCAGTGTTGACAGCCAGGCGATACAACCAGGTACCGAACGCGCTCTCGAAACGGAACCCCGGCAATTTCTGCCACGCGCGGACGAAAGCTTCCTGCGTCAATTCTTCCGCCCGTGCGTGCCGGCCGCCGGTGAGGCGCAGGATCGCGCCGTGCACGCGCCCGGCATGTCTGCGATAGAGCGTCTCGAAGGCGCGCGTGTTGCCGCCCGCCGCCGCCCGCGCCAGTGGCACGTCGTCGGAAGGGTCACGGGACACCAGCTCCGCTACGGGAGCGCTGCGCGCTGGCATGGGCATTCCGGTGGCAAGGCAGGCGGCATCCATTTGACGGTTGGATGCCTAGCCGCACCCTGGGGTTTAATTGTGCAGAGAGGCCGCCGCGTGCCCGACCACCGTCCAGCCGAACTCCTCCCGAAAATCCTCGAAGCATTCCGGGCACACCCAGTGGTAAAGATCCAAGGTTCCGTATCCTTCCCCGATTGCATCGGGAATGTCAGCGGATGCGAACTTGCGCCAGCAGAACGCGCAGTGATCGTGATCCCAATCCGGGTCCGCGGTAGCCCATGGCATGCGCTTGAAGGCAAGACCCACCAGGTAGTTTTCCTGACCCATGCGGCGCCAATCGTCCGGAGGCACGCGAGCCATGATTGCCCTAAAGCGCAGCAGTGGCCTTTTTCGGAGCGGGCACTCCCTCTGCAGACCGCTCCAGCGCTTCCATCACGCGCTGCTGCTCCGCCCGCAGTTTCTGCGGCAGGTGTTCGCCGTAATCAGCGAGGTATTCGCCGATGGCCCGCATCTCCGAGCGCCAACCCTGGGCGTCGAAATCCAGCAGCGTGTCCAACGCACCATCGGCCATGTGCAATCCGTCGATGTCGAGGCCGTCCGCATTCGGCAACATGCCGATCGGGGTTTCCATCGCGCCGACTTCGCCGTTGACCCGCTTCAACATCCACTCCAGTACGCGCAGGTTGTCCCCGAAACCGGGCCACAGGAACTTGCCGTCCTTGCCCTTGCGGAACCAGTTGACGTGGAAGATCTTCGGCAGTTGCGCGCCGTCGCGGTCGAACGACAGCCAATGCGCGAAGTAGTCGCCGTAGTTGTAACCGCAGAACGGTTTCATCGCCATGGGATCGCGACGCACCACGCCGACCTTGCCGGCCGCGGCCGCGGTGGTTTCCGAAGCCATGCCCGCGCCGACCAGCACGCCGTGCGTCCAGTCGCGCGCCTCGAAAACCAGAGGCACCAATGATTCGCGCCGGCCGCCGAAAACGATCGCGCTGATCGGCACGCCCTCGGGGTTTTCAGCTTCCGGCGACCAGCTCGGGCACTGTGTGGCGCGTACGGTGAAGCGCGAATTCGGATGCGCGGCCGGACCGTTGGCGGGATCGTAATCGCGGCCTTGCCAATCCTTGGCCGGTTTGCGGTCATCCAGGCCTTCCCACCAGGGATCGTTGTCGGCGGTGACCGCGACGTTGGTGAAGATCGCGTCATGGTCCAGCATCTTCACCGCATTGGGATTGGTCTTGTTGGACGTGCCGGGCGCCACGCCGAAGTAGCCGGCTTCCGGGTTGATCGCATACAGCCGGCCATCCTTGCCCGGCGTCATCCAGCAGATGTCGTCGCCGACCGTCCAGACCTTCCAGCCCTCGCGGCGATAGCCTTCCGGCGGAATCAGCATGGCGAGATTGGTCTTGCCGCAGGCGGACGGAAACGCCGCCGCGATGTACCGGATTTCGCCGTGTGGATTCTCGATGCCGACGATCAGCATGTGCTCGGCCAGCCAGCCTTCCGAGCGCGCCTGGAAACTGGCGATGCGCAGCGCGTGACACTTCTTGCCAAGCAGCGCGTTGCCGCCGTAACCCGAACCGTAGGATTTGATCGAGAGCTCCTCCGGAAAATGCATGATCCAGCGGTGCTCCGGATCGAGCGTGCCGATCGAGTGCTGGCCCTTCACGAACATCTTGTTTTGAGTCAGGCCTTCGCGCTCGATGCGTTCCAGCGCCGCCGTGCCCATGCGGGTCATGATCCGCATGTTGGCGACGACGTAAGGCGAATCGGTGATCTCGACCCCGCAACGCGCATACGGCGAGCCCAGCGGGCCCATGCAGTAGGGGATCACGTACATCGTGCGCCCCTGCATGCAGCCGTCGAACAGCGCATCGATTTTCGCATGCGCCTCCGAAGGTTCCATCCAGTGGTTGTTGGGGCCGGCGTCGTCCTGGTTCCTGGTGCAGATCAGCGTGACCTTCTCGACGCGGGCGACGTCGCGCGGGTCGGAACGATGCAGATAACAGCCAGGATGCGTTTGCTGGTTCAGCTCAAGCAGGTCGCCGCTCTCCAGCATCCGCCCAATCAGCGCCTTCGATTCGGCTTCCGAACCATCGCACCAGTGCACGCGGTCGGGCCGGGTGCGCGCGGCGACCTCGTCCACCCATCGGTTCAGCGCGTCGAGCTTGCTCGGCATGTCGTACCCACCCGGAAAGTGCAAAAAAGCACGGTAATCCGGGCAGCAGGCGAATGCAAGAAAGCGCGGCTGGAAGCCAAATGCGCCGGAATGATCCGGGTCAGTATCCCCGTGCCGGGATGCTGCGGCGCATCACGCCGACATGTCGCGTTCGACCAGCGTAGCGATCACATGCTCGACGTAAGCGTCGAACTGTTCTCGCGACAACGGTGGCAGGTCGGGGATCAGGTTCAACTGCAGGAATCCGGCGTAGGCCGCGTAAGCCAGCCGCGCACGGTAGGTGGCGTCCTCGACGGGCATGCCGGCTTCGCAATAGGCCTGATGGAGGAAGTCCATGCGCCTCTGCGATACGCGTCCCATCACCTCCGCCACCGCGGGCAGTTCTATCGCCTGCAGCAGCGCCGCGTATTCGCGATGCGGCTGCACTTCGCGTGCGACCCACAGGAACAGTTCGCGCAGCCTTGCGCGCGGCTGGGGAATCGGCGCGATGCGGCTGGCGAGCTCGCGTTCGTCGCGCGCTTCCCAGCGCAGCAGCGCCGCCTTGAGCAAGGCGTCGCGGGTCGGGAAGTGCCAGTAGAAACTTCCCTTGGTCACCCCCAGGCGGCGCGCGAGCGCCTCCACCGCGAGGGCGTTCACGCCTTGCTCGGCGATCATCGCCAATGCGCCGTTCTCCCAGTCCTCGGCGCTCAGGCGGCTGCGTTCATTGTGCAGAGACATGGTGGAAGACACGCAAATACCCTGGTGAATGCAGGAAGCAATGCGAGCCTTATGCCAGCGCAGGGATACCGAATATCGAGACGAGCTGCTAAAATATACCGTACGCATGCGTATGGTGACAGCCCGTTCAGCCAATCCGAGCGCCTCGGCGACCGAAATCGCCTTGGCGGTCGAGTCGCGCGGGTCTGCGACCGCGCCTCCATTGCTGTTCGTGCATGGTTTCGGGCAGACACGCCATGCCTGGCAGCGTTGCGCGAGAGCCATGTCGCGTGAGGGTTTTCGGGCCGTCACATTCGATCTCCGCGGTCACGGCGACAGCGCGCGCGCGACTGATGGGCACTACGAATTGCAGTCCTTCCTGGATGATTTGCTGCGAGTCTCACGACCACTGGGTGAGCCGCCGGTTCTGATCGGCGCATCGATGGGCGGATTGCTGGGCCTTGCGTTGGCCGGAGAGGTGGTGCCGCCGCCGTTCCGTGCACTGGTACTGGTGGACATCACGCCGCGCTGGGAATCGGCCGGCGTTGCGCGCATGCTGGATTTCATGCGCGCGCACCCGAACGGATTTGCGGACTACGCCGAAGCGATCGCCGTGATCGCCGAATATCTGCCGCACCGCACGCGCGCCAAGCGCCAGCACGAACTGGAACCGCTGCTGCGGCGCGACGCCGACGGACGCCTGCGCTGGCGCTGGGATCCGGCGCTGCTCGACACCATCGCGCACGAAAGCGAACGCCATCAACCGCGCCTTCTGGCAGCGGCACGCCGGATCGAAGTGCCGGTATTGCTGCTGTCCGGCGGGCGCTCGGACGTCGTTTCCCGCGAAACCATCGCGGAGTTCCTGCAGCTGTTGCCGCACGCGCGGCACGTGGAAATCCCCGAGGCAACGCACATGCTCGCCGGCGACACCAACGACGCCTTCACCGGCGCAATCCGGGAGTTCATCCGCTCGCTGCCGGAAGGCGGCGCTACGAGGCAAGTGCCATGCACGTCATCCTGATCCTGATCGTTGCTTCGATCGTCACCGGCGCCTGCGCTTATTTCCGCAGCCGCCTGTGGATCTGGACCTTGCTGACCGCCCTGGCCGTCCTCGTGGTCGGTTACGGCTTGGGAGCGCCGGCGGCGGCCTGGATCATATTCAGCCTGTTCGTGCTGCTGTTCGCGCTGCCGCTGAACCTGCCGCCCCTGCGCCAGGCCGCGTTTTCGAGGCCCTTGCTGCAGGTATTCCGCCGCGTGCTGCCGAACCTGTCGGAAACCGAGCAGGTCGCCCTGGATGCCGGCACGGTGGGATTCGAAGGGGAATTATTCGCCGGCAAACCGGACTGGTCGCAATTGCTTTCGCAACCCAAGCCACGGCTCACCGCCGACGAGCAGGCGTTCCTCGATGGGCCTTGTGAACAATTGTGTCGCATGGTGGACGACTGGCAGATCACGCACGAGCTGGCCGACTTGCCTCCCGAAATGTGGGATTTCACCAAGCGCGAAAAATTCTTCGGCATGATCATCCCCAAGCGTTACGGCGGTCTCGAGTTCTCCGCCCTGGCGCATTCGGCGGTGCTGCAGAAGCTTTCCAGCATTTCGACCACGCTGGCATCGACCGTCTCGGTGCCGAATTCGCTCGGACCTGCCGAACTGCTGCTGCGATACGGCAGCGAGGAGCAGAAGGATTTCTACCTGCCCCGCCTGGCCGACGGACGCGAAATACCCTGCTTCGCTCTGACCGGGCCGTACGCGGGTTCGGACGCCACCTCGATCCCCGATTTCGGCATCGTCTGCAAGCAATCGGTCGATGGCGTCGAAACGCTCGGGTTGAAGCTCACCTTCGACAAGCGCTACATCACGCTCGCGCCGGTCGCGACGATCATCGGCCTGGCGTTCCGCCTTTACGATCCGGAACACCTGTTGGGCGATGCGGACGACCTCGGCATCACGCTGGCTCTGATTCCGCGCGAAACGCCGGGATTGCAGATCGGCCGCCGCCATTTTCCGCTGAACATCCCGTTCCAGAACGGTCCGCTTTCCGGCAAGGACGTGTTCGTGCCGGTGAGCACGCTGATCGGCGGTCCGCACATGGCGGGGCAGGGGTGGAAGATGCTGGTGGAATGCCTGTCGGTCGGCCGCGGCATCTCGCTGCCTTCCAATTCGACCGGCTTCGTGCGCATGGCCGTCGCAGCCACCGGCGCGTATGCACGCATCCGCAAGCAGTTCGGCCTGGCGATCGCACGCTTCGAGGGCGTCGAGGAGGCGCTGGCGCGGATCGGTGGACACGCCTATGCCATCGCCGCGCTGTCCCGCGCCTCGGCCGCGGCGGTGGATCGAGGCGAGAAGCCCGCGGTGCCGTCCGCGATCGCCAAATACCACGCAACCGAACTGGGGCGTGAAGTCGTCAAGGATTCGATGGACGTGCACGGCGGCAAGGCCGTGCAGCTCGGCCCGAACAATTACATGGGCCGCAACTGGGAAGGCGCGCCGATCACGATCACCGTGGAAGGCGCCAACATCATGACGCGCAGCCTGATGATCTTCGGGCAGGGCGCGATCCGCTGCCATCCCTGGGTGCTGAAGGAGATGCACGCGGCGCGCAATCCCGATCCCGAACAGGGCCTGCGCGAATTTGATCGCGCGCTGTTCGGGCATCTCGGTTTCGGTATTTCCAATGCGGCGCGCAGCTTCGTGCTGGGGCTCGCGTTCGGCAAACTCGGCGTCGTGCCGGGCGATGCCTACACGCGCCGCTATTACCGCAAGCTCGATCGCTATGCGGCGGCGCTGGCGCTGGTGGCGGACACGGCAATGGGCGTGCTCGGCGGCCGGCTGAAGTTCAAGGAGAAGATTTCGGCGCGGCTGGGCGACGTGCTGTCATACCTCTACATCGCCAGCGCGATGCTGAAACGCTACGAAGACGAGGGGCGTCCGGAAGTCGAGCGCCCGTTGCTGGCGTGGGCATTCCATCAATCCATCTGGAACATCCAGATGGCGATCGACGGCGTGATCCGCAATTTCCCGGTGCGGCCGGTGGCATGGTTGCTGCGGTTCCTGGTTTTTCCGTTCGGCCGGCGCGAAGTGCCGCCTTCGGATCGGCTGGGTCGGCGCGTGGCCGCGCTGATCACGTCGCCCAACGCCGCGCGGGACGCGCTTCTGCGTGGCATCTATCTGACCCCTGCGCCGAACAATCCGGTCGGCCGCATGTGCGCGTTGCTGCCGGAGGTGGTCGCGGCCGAGCCGGTCGAACGCAAATTCCTGAAGGCGCTGAAAGGAGGCACCATCCAGGGGCACGACTATTTCGAGCAGTTGCACCAGGCCGAAGCGATCGGTGCGATCAGCGCCGCCGAGCGCGCGCAGCTGGAACGCCTGCGCCGGGCGACCGCCGAATTCATCAACGTGGACGATTTCGATCCGGAAGAGTTGCGCGCGGCGGTGCGACGCGATCGCACCAGCGCGTCTTCGCTCCGTTCGGTGGCCTGAGCCTAGTACACCACGACGCTGCGGATCGATTCGCCGCGGTGCATCAGCTCGAAACCATGGTTGATCTCTTCGAGTTTCAGCCTGTGGGTGATCATCGGATCGATCTGGATGCGGCCGTCCATGTACCAGTCGACGATCCGCGGCACGTCGGTGCGCCCGCGCGCGCCGCCGAAGGCGGTGCCGATCCACCGCCGGCCCCTGACAAGCTGGAATGGACGAGTGGAGATTTCCTGGCCTGCGCCGGCCACGCCGATGATGCATGAAACACCCCAGCCGGCGTGGCAGCATTCGAGCGCCTGCCGCATCGTCCTCACGTTGCCGATGCATTCGAACGAATAGTCCGCACCGCCTTTGGTGAGCGACACGAGATATGGCACCAGGTCGCCTTCGACCTCTTTCGGATTGACGAAGTGCGTCATGCCGAAACGTTCCGCCATGGGTTTGCGCGCCGGATTCAGGTCCACGCCGATGATCATCGCGGCGCCGGCGAGGCGCGCGCCCTGCACGACGTTCAGGCCGATGCCGCCGAGGCCGAAAACCACCACTTTCGCACCGGGTTCGACCTTCGCGGTGTTGATCACCGCGCCGACACCGGTCGTGACGCCGCAGCCGATGTAGCAGACGATGTCGAACGGGGCGTCTTCCCGGATCCTGGCCACGGCGATTTCCGGCAGCACCGTGTATTGTGCGAAAGTCGAGGTGCCCATGTAGTGGTGGATCATCTCGCCGCCGGAGGAAAAGCGGCTGGTACCGTCGGGCATCACGCCTCGGCCTTGCGTGGTGCGGATCGCGGCGCAAAGATTGGTCTTGCGGCTGAGGCAGTACTCGCACTCGCGGCATTCCGGGATGTACAGCGGAATGACGTGATCGCCCTTGCGCACGGACTTCACGCCCGGACCGACCTCGACCACCACGCCCGCGCCTTCGTGGCCGAGGATCGCGGGGAAACGCGCCTCCGGATCGTCGCCTGACAGCGTGAACGCATCGGTGTGGCAGATGCCCGTCGCTTTCAGTTCGACCAGGACCTCGCCTTCGCGGGGACCTTCCAGATCCACGGTTTCGATCTCGAGCGGCGCACCGGCCCGATGCGCCACGGCGGCTTTCACTTTCATGCGTGGCCTCCCTCGGAAGAGAGGGCGAGTGTAACGCGCAGATTCGCTCAGGCCAGGGTCACCGCACTGGCGTGCTCGCGCGTGGCCGCGAATGCCACGGCCGGCGCGCGTTCCTGCGCCAGTTGCAGGTTGACGCGCGTGGGCGCGAGATAGACCAGCTCGCCCGCGCCATCGAGCGCGAGATTCAGCGCATTCTTTTCGCGGAACTCTTCCAGCTTCTTCACGTCGTCGCAGCGGATCCAGCGCGCAGTGACGACATTCACCGGTTCGAACGCGGCATCCACGCCGTACTCGTCCTTCAGCCGGTACGCGACCACGTCGAACTGCAGCACGCCGACCGCGCCGAGGATCAGGTCGTTGCCCATCAGCGGCCGGAAGAATTGCGTCGCGCCTTCTTCCGACAATTGCGCCAGGCCTTTCTGCAGCGCCTTCATCTTCAGCGGGTCGCGCAGGCGCGCGCGGCGGAACAGTTCCGGAGCGAAATTCGGGATGCCGGTGAACGAAATCGCTTCGCCTTCGCTGAAGGTGTCGCCGATCGAGATCGTGCCGTGGTTGTGGAGGCCGATCACGTCCCCAGGCCAGGCGACGTCCACGATCTCGCGGTCGGAGGCCATGAAGGTCAGGGCGTTGGCGAGTTTCGTCTCCTTCATCGTGCGGACCTGCAGCGCCTTCATTCCGGATTTGTAGCTGCCCGAACAGACGCGCAGGAACGCCACGCGATCGCGGTGCTGCGGATCCATGTTCGCCTGGATCTTGAACACGAAACCGGTGAGCTTTTCCTCGTCCGGCGAAACCGTACGCGTGGTCGTGGCGCGCGCCTTCGGCGACGGCGCGTGTTCGACGAAGAAATCCAGCAGCGGCTGCACGCCGAAATTGTTGACCGCCGATCCGAAGAACACCGGTGTCTGAGCGCCGGCCAGATATTTGTCCACATCGAACGGATGCGATGCTCCCTGCACCAGCGCCAGTTCATCGCGCAGTTCGGCGAGCACGTCGACGCCGATGCGCGCCACAAGCTCCGGGTCGGCGAGGCCCTTGAAGATCGTGGAACCCTGTCGCGTGAAATTCCGTCCGGGTTCGTACAGGTGCACTTCGTCATCGAGGAGGTGATACACGCCTTTCAGGCGCGAGCCCATGCCGATCGGCCAGGTTACCGGCGCGCACTGGATCTTCAGGACCGATTCCACTTCGTCCAGCAATTCGATCGGCGAACGTCCTTCGCGATCTAGCTTGTTGATGAAGCTCATGATCGGCGTATCGCGCAGGCGGCACACCTCCATCAGCTTGATCGTGCGCTCCTCCACGCCCTTGGCGCAGTCGATCACCATCAGCGCCGAATCCACCGCGGTCAGCACGCGATAGGTGTCTTCGGAAAAATCCGCGTGGCCCGGTGTGTCCAGCAGATTGACGATGCGTCCTTCGTAAGGGAACTGCATCACCGAGGAGGTCACGGAAATGCCGCGCTCCTTCTCCAGCGCCATCCAGTCGGAGGTGGCATGCCGCGCGGCCTTGCGCGACTTCACCGAGCCCGCCATCTGGATCGCGCCGCCGAACAGCAGCAGCTTTTCCGTCAGCGTGGTCTTGCCGGCGTCGGGGTGCGAGATGATCGCGAAGGTGCGCCGGCGCGCGGTCTCTTGAGCGTGCTGTGACATGGGTTTGCGCGGAACGGCAAACCGGCAATTCTAGCCCGGATAGGCGGGCTTTCCCGCCCGCCGCTCCAGTCGAGCGTCGCCTATTTCGCCAGCCGGGTAAGCAGGGCGTGCCAGAAGTCCAGGGCCGCCGGCACTTCGGAAGCCAGCAATTTCTCGTTGAGTCCGTGGGCGAAGGTATCGTTGGGCTTGGAGAAGGTGGGATCGACGCCGTAAGACGGCACGCCGGCGTTGCGGAAATACATGCTGTCCGAGGCGCCGGCCGACATGCCCGGCACCACGTCCACTCCCGGGAAGCGCTGGTGGATGGTCGCGGCCACCGCGTTCATCACGTCCGGGCGCAGGGGCGACGCCGGACTCTCAACCGGCGGCGGCGGTTTCACGTCGATCTTCACCGAAGGATCCGCGATCGCTTTGGCGAGCGTGGCTTGCACCGCTGCGACGTGCACGCCGGGGAAAATCCGGCAATTGATGTTCGCGGTCGCACGCTGCGGCAATGCATTCAACGCATGTCCGCCATCGAGCATCGTCGCAACGCAGGTCGTGCGGATCTGGCCGACGTAGGCGGGATCGGACGAGATCACCGCCGCAGCCCTGGCATCGTCCGGATGCGCCGCGAATTGCCGCATCGCCTCTGCGAGCGGACCCGTGGTGTGTTCGCCGGTCGCCCTCAGCGAAGCCAGCGTGATCTCGCTGTGCTGCACCGGGAATTGGTACTCCGCGACATGGTCGAGCGCCTTCGCCAGCCGATAGATCGCGTTCTTCGAAGGTTCCGGCTCGCTGGAATGTCCACCGGGGGAAGTGACGGTCAGCGTGAAATCCGCATAGGTTTTTTCCGCGGCCTGCACCTGGTACACGACTGGCTTCAGCCGTGAGTCGTACGTGCCGCCCCCGGCGTCCGCATTGAGCAGGAATTCGGCGTCGTGGTAGCGCTTCGCCAGCTCGCGCGTGGAAGCCATGTCGGTCTCCTCGTCGCCGGAGAACACCAGAACCATGCCGCGCCTCGGCACGAAGCCCTCGCGCTTGAACCGCACCATCGTTTCGATCAGTGCAACGACATTTGTCTTCATGTCGGCCACGCCGCGGCCGTAGAGATAACCGTTCTCCCCGACCAGCTTGAACGGATCTCGCTGCCAGTCGGCAGGGTTGGCCGCGACCACGTCCATGTGCGCGGACAGCAGGATCGGCTTCAGGCTTCGGTCGCTGCCGCGGTAGTGCACCACCAGCGCGGCGGTGTGCTCGACCGGGATGATCTCGATGTCCGATTTGGCGAAGCCGGCCGATTCCAGCTTGCCGGCGAGATACTGCGCGAAAACCGGTACCTGGTCCTTGCCTTCCTCGGTCTGCGTCGAGATGGCATGGCGCAACATGTCCATGGTTTCCGGCATGACCTGCGAAGTGGTTTCCATGGCGGCTTGCGTGGCGGGCGCTAGTGCCAGCGCGAGGCAGGTGGCCAATGCGATGCGCGTTGTGGACATGGGGGTCTCCGCGAGCGTGTCGGGGGAGTATAGAAGAAGGACGCGAATGTATTCGACTCCATGTTCGGAAATCGAGGGAATGGCGCAGGCGTCGACCGTGAATCTGCCGGTGTCCGTGATGTGGAAGCGCCGAGCCCGGACGGATCGGGACATATAGACGTCTAGACGTCTATTGACACATCGAACCGCGATCGGTAGAGTCCGCGGAAACAACCCATCACGACCGGCGGAGGGACAGGCCCTTTGATGCCGGGGCAACCCGCGAAGGCGACTTCGCAAGGTGCCAAGTCCTGCGGAGGTTCCGACGAGGAATCGCCGGGAGATGGGTCGAAGCGCGGCACGCAAGCTCGTGCGCCGCGCCGAGACTCCGCCCGCCGCGTGGACGTTGCAAGGGCCGGAGAATCGAATGAGCCAGCCGTTCCGTTTTCCTTCGCAACAGCCCGCCCGCTGTACGCGCGCGGTGCGCGCCGGCATCGACCGCGATGCCGCGCACGGTGCGGTGACGCCGCCGCTGCATCTTTCCAGCAACTTCGCCTTCGCCGGCTTCGACCACAAGCGCGCCTACGACTACACGCGCAGCGGCAATCCCACCCGAGACCTGCTGGCCGAAGCGCTGTGCGAACTGGAGGAGGGCGCCGGCGCGGTGGTGACTTCCAGCGGCATGGCCGCGGTGGCACTGGTATTGGAGCTGGTTCCCGCCGCTGCCACGATCGTCGCCGCGCACGATTGCTACGGCGGCACGTGGCGATTGCTGGATGCATGGGCGAGGAAGAGCCGTTTCACGGTGCGCTTCGCCGACCTCACCGACCCTCGTTCGCTCGCCGCGGCACTCGATGCACGGCCGGCGCTGGTCTGGGTGGAAACGCCCTCCAATCCGCTGCTGCGCATCACCGACATCCGCCACGTCGCGCAGGCGGCGCACGCGGTGGGCGCGCTGTGCGTGGTCGACAACACCTTCCTGTCACCGGCGTTGCAGCAGCCACTGAAACTCGGCGCGGACGTCGTCGTGCATTCGACGACGAAGTACATCAACGGCCACAGCGATGTGGTCGGCGGCGCCGCGATCGCGAAAGATCCGGCGATCACGGAACAACTGAAATGGTGGAGCAATTGTCTCGGCCTGGCCGGCGCGCCATTCGACAGTTGGCTCACGCTGCGCGGCCTGCGCACGCTTCCCGCACGCCTGCGCATGCACGAGGAAAACACCGAAGCGATCGCGGCATTGCTGCAGGCGCATCCTGCCGTCGCGCGCGTGCATTGGCCTGGCTTGGAACGGCATCCGGGCCATGCGCTCGCCGCCAGGCAGCAGTCCGGTTTCGGAGCGATGTTGTCTTTCGAACTGCACGGCGGCGAACCGGCGGTGCGCGCGTTCCTCGAAGGACTGCGGCATGTCACGCTGGCGGAATCCCTGGGCGGCGTGGAAAGCCTGATCGCACACCCGGCCACGATGACGCATGCATCGATGAGCATCGAAGCCCGGAAGGTAGCCGGGATCTCCGACTCGCTGCTGAGGCTGTCGGTCGGTATCGAGGATGCGGATGACCTGTGCGCGGACATCGGCTCTGCGCTGGAACGCGCCGCAGCCGCGTGCGACTGCGAGAGCGAATGCAGCGACGAGGCGGTGCCATGAATGCCCAGGCGAGGATTTTTCCATCGCGCATCGGCGTGGTGCTGCTGGGCACGGGCGCGGTCGGCAACGCGTTGTTGCGACAATTGGGCGTGGCCGGCCGCACGGGAATCGCACTGGTCGGTGTCGCGAACTCGCGTGGGCAATGCGCGGACGCAAATGGCGTGGATGCCGCCACGGCCCGTGTGCGGCTGGACTCATGCGCCGAGGCGCGGGAGGACGCGGTGCTGCTCTCCGTGCTTGAAGAATCGGATTGCAGCCGCCGCGCGATCATCGATGCGACGGCCTCGCCCCGGATCGCGGCAAGGCACGCCGAATGGCTGCGCGCCGGATACGACGTCGTCACCGCCAACAAGGCCGCGGTCGGCGGTGCACTCGATCGCTGGCGCGCGGTGGAGGGCGCAATGAGTTCCAGCGGGAGTGTCTACGGCGATTCGGCCACGGTCGGCGCGGGCCTGCCGGTGCTGTCGACGCTGCGCCGCCTGCGTGGTGCGGGCGATCGCCTGATCGCACTGGCAGGCGTGTTTTCCGGTTCGCTCTCGTGGTTGTTCAATCACTACGACGGCACGCGGCCGTTCCATGCGCTGCTGGCCGAGGCACGCGCCTGGGGTTACACCGAGCCGGATGCGCGCGCGGACCTTTCAGGCGCAGACGTCGCGCGCAAGCTGCTGATCCTCGCGCGCGCCGCGGGTTTCGCGCTGGACGAGGGCGAAGTGGAAATCGAAAACCTGGTGCCGCCTTCATTGCGTGCGGTGGATGCGGGCAAATTCCGCGTGCGCGCCCGCGAACTCGACGAAACGCTCGCGGCACGGCTCGCCGTGGCAAAATCGAAAGGGAAGCTGCTGCGTTACGTCGCCTGCCTGGATGCGAGCGGCAACGCGAGCGTCGGCTTGCGCGAAGTGGATGCGGCGCATCCGGCCGCGCGGCTGACCGGATGCGACAATTTGTTCGCATTGACCACCGCGCGCTATCGCGCGCAGCCGCTGGTGATCCAGGGCGCCGGCGCAGGGCCTGAAGTCACCGCGCAGGCGTTGCTGGCGGATGTGCTGGCGTTGCGCGAGCGGATCGCGGCGCCGCTTGCGCTCGCGGTGTGAGCTTCAATCCTTCAACATCGCCGCCGGATCGTTGACCGCGCGCTCCACATCCGGGGTGCGCCAGCCGCAGGCGAGGCCCCAGGCGAAGAAGATCACGCCCGCGACCGCGACGGCCAGCAGATCCCAGCCGTACGGGATGTAGTCGTGTCCGTGGAACTTGTCGCTGCCCGCCCACGACAATGCCGCGATCACCGGCAGGTAGGCGATCAGCCACGCCGCGCCGCGCACCTGCTGCCCGAAGTGCAGGCGCCCGCGCTTGACGGTGTAGTACAACCAGATCGGCAGCGCGACGACCATCAGCAGGATGATCTCGCCTGTGCGCGGCCAGCGCGCCCAGTAGAGCAGCTCGGTCGAGAACACGAACGCGCAGCCGGCCACCAGGGTCAACCCGGGGATTCGCAAGGGCCGACGCAATTCCGGCGCGGTGCGCCGCAAGACCGCGACGCTGACCGGGCCCGTCAGGTACGAAATGATCGTCGCGACCGAAATCACTTCCGCCAGCGCGGCCCAGCCGCGGAAGAAGAACATGAAGAGGTAGGCCACGACCAGGTTCAGCCACATCGCCGGGCGCGGAATGCCCCAGCGCGGATGCACCTTGCCGAACACCGCGGGCAGCGTGCCGTTGCGCTCCATGCCGTAGATCATCCGCGCGGTCGTCGCGGTATACGTCGCGCCGGTGCCGCTCGGGCTGATGAAAGCATCCGAGTACAACAGCAGCGCCAGCCAGTTGAGGTTCAGTGCCAGGGCCAGTTGCGCGAACGGCGAGCTGTAGTTGAGCGCGGCCCAGCCGCCCTTCGCCAGTTGCACCGGATCCATGGCACCGAGGAAGGCGACCTGCAACAGCAGGTACACGATCGCGGCCAGCAGGATCGAGCCGATCACAGCGAAGGGCACGCTGCGGCCGGGGTCGCGCGCTTCGCCGGCGAGGTTCACCGGGCTCTGGAATCCGTTGAAGCTGAAGACGATGCCGCTGATCGCCACCGCCGTCAGCACCGCCGACAGGTTGATCGCGTGCGTGCCGCCTTGCGCGCCGACGTGGAAATTCTCCGGATGGAAGGCCGTCGCCATCAACACGATCGCGGTGAGCGCGGGCACGACCAGCTTGTACAGCGTGATCGCCGAATTGGTCTTGGCGAACAGCTTGACGCTCCAGAAGTTCAGCAGGAAATACACGATCACCAGCGCGGCGGCGATCATCAGCCCCGTGTGGCTCAGTTCGCCGGCGGCGCCGGGTCCGGAGGCGTGGTGATAGAGGTCCTGTGCCCACTGCCATTTCCACGAGGCCATGTACTGCACCGAGGCTTCGGCTTCCACGGGGATCACCGAGGCGATCGCGATCCAGTTGGCCCAGGCCGCGATGAATCCCACCAGCGAGCCGTGCGAGTAGTGGCCATAGCGCACCATGCCGCCCGATTCGGGAAACATCGCGCCCAGTTCCGCGTAGGTGATCGCGATGAACAGGATCACCACCGCGCCTATCACCCAGGCCCAGATCGCGCCGGGACCGGCCAGTTGCGCCGCGCGCCACGCGCCGAACAGCCAGCCCGATCCGATGATCGAACCCAAACCCGTGAACATCAGCGCCCATGCGCCGACGTGGCGGCGGATGGCGAATTCGTTTGACATGAGTGGAAATCCCTCGTGCGACCATCCGTGGCGCGAAAGCCGCGGATGATGGCAGAACGAACCGGTTTAGTCAGTGCCCGAATCCCTGCCTTGCGGTTGCGCGCGCGAACGGCGCGCCACCATCCGCTCAGGCGTGGAGCTTGAACAGCAAATTCACGCCGATCAGTGCCAGCGCCAGCAGCAGGACCGTCAGCGGCAGGCCCACGCGCAGAAAATCCTTCTGGCGGTAGCCGCCGGGCCCGGCCACGATCAGCAACACCGGACTGGCGCTCGGGATCAGGAACGTGTTCGAGGTGCTGATCGCCACCAGCATCGCGTACAAGGCTGGATTGCCGCCGGATGCGAGCGCGATGTTGATCGCCATCGGCACCATCATCACGGTCGCCCCGACGTTCGACATCACCTGCGAGAACAGCAGCGCGAGGATCGCCACGCCCGCCTGCAACACCCACTGCGGCAAGCCGCCGGAATGATGCAGGAATTCCTGCGCCAGCCACGCCGCGGCGCCGGTGGAATCCATCGTCCAGCCGAGCGGGATCAGGCAGGCCGTGATGAAAATCGTACGCCAGTTGATCGCCGAATACGCCTCGTCCATGTTCAGCACGCCGGTCAGCAGCATGCCGATCGCGCCGGTCATCATCGCGACCGACAGGCGCAGGCCCGCGAACAGCGCCAGCGCCATCGCGAGCGCGAAAAAAAACAGTGCGTGCCAGATCTTGCTCGGTCGTTGCTCCTCGCTCGGAATGTCGGTGACCGGCACCAGGTCGCGGTCTTCCGCCGCCAACGCGAGGTCGCGCCAGAAACTGTGCAGCACCAGCGTGTCGCCCGCGCGCAGCACGGTCTTGCGCACGTCTTCTCCGCGGAAGACCTGGTCGCCGCGGTTTACCGCCAGCACCGAGATGTTGTAGCGCTTGCGCAGGCGCAAGCTTCCGACTTCCTGCTTTGCGAAGCGCGAGGATGGCGGCACCACTGCTTCGGAGATGCCCGCACGCGTGGGATTGAACATGTCGGCGAGCGCGCGCAGGCGTCCGGTGAGCCGGCAATGCTGCGCTTGCGCGAATTCGGCGACCTGCGCGCGGGGACCGAGCACGCCGAGCACCGTGCCGACCCAGATCAACTGGTCTGCGGGCGGGGCAAGCCGTGCCTCGTTGCCATTCTTGATCGCGAGGATCGGCGGCGCGCCGGAGAGCATCTCGGCTTCGCCCACGCTCATGCCCACCAGCGGGCTCTCCGCGGTCACGGTGAGTTCCACCACTTCGCCTTCGAGGCCGTAGGTCTGCGCGAAGTAGCTCTCCGTGCGGCCGGGCGTGACCTTCGGCTGCTCGGCTTCGGTGTCGGGCAGCAGCTTGCGCGTGAACAGCGCGAAAAACCCCAGGCCCGCGAACAACAGCAGCAGGCCGACCGGCGTCACCGCGAACAGGCCGAACGGTTCGATCGTCTGCGCCCCCGGCGGCAGGTTGCGATCGGCGCTGGCGATCAAGTCGTTGAGCAGGATCAGCGGCGAATTGGAAATCAGCGTGGTGTTGGTGCCGGCCAGGATCATGAAGGCCATCGGCAGCAACATGCGACGCAGAGGCACGCCGGTGCGCGCCGACACGCGGCTGGCCACGGGCAGGAACAATGCGGACAGCGCCTGGCTCTGGATGATCGAAGACAGGCCGCCGACCATTCCATTGACCGCGAGCGACAGGCGCGATTCCACGCCCCCAGCCACGCGCAGGATGAACGAGGCCGCCTTGTTCAGCACGCCGGTGCGGTCCAGGCCCGCGCCCATGATCATCACCGCGATCAGCGAGATCACCGCGTTGCCGGCGAAGCCCTCGAACAACTGGTCCAGCGGCAACAGGCCGGTGATGCCGATGACCACCACGATCAGCACGGCCAGCACGTCGGCACGCACCCATTCCAGCACCAGCATCACGATGGTGAAGCAGACCAGCCCGAGCACGAGGGTCATGTCGGGTGTGAGGGTCAGCTCCATCTCGTGTTCGATCAGTTCATGCGGATTGAGGCGGATACCGCGGCGTGCGCGGCAGGTGAAAACTTCCGCGCGGACTCACACGCGGTCATACAACAAATCGAAAACCTCGTGCCCAAGCCGCTGGCCGCGCTGCTCGAAGCGCGTCTCGATCCGCCACGTCGGCCGTCGTGCATGACCATCGCCCCTGTTGCGATCGCGCCAGGCCGGATCCGCATCCAGCACCTCCCGCATTTGCGCGGCATAGTCCGCCCAGTCGGTCGCCAAATGCAAGAGTCCGCCGAGTTTGACACGGTCGGCCAGCAGCCGGACGAATGCGGACTGAATCAGTCGGCGCTTGTGGTGGCGCTTCTTGTGCCACGGATCGGGAAACCAGATCCGCACTTCGTCGAGCGAATCCGGTCGGATTTCGTGCTCCAGCACCTCGACCGCGTCGTGGTTCCAGATCCGCACGTTGTGCGCGTCGCGTGCAGCCAGAGCGTTCATCAGCCGGCCGACACCCGGGCGATGTACTTCGACCCCGAGGTAGTCGCGATCGGAGTCGTGATCGCTCGCCCACGCCAAGGCCTCGCCGTTGCCGAAACCGATTTCCAGCACGCGTGGCGCGTGTCTTCCGAACAGCGCATCGAGATCGCGCGGTTCGCCTTCGTAGTCGATGCCGAAGCGAGGCCAGTGCAGTTCGAAGGCGCGTTGCTGGGCGGGAGTGATGCGGCCCTCGCGCAACACGAAGCTGCGGATGCGCCGCGGGTGTTTCGCTTCGTCACTCAATCGTGCCGTCCGCAGGGCTGGAGGCGGAAGCGTGCCGTTTGCGCGGAATGCGCCCGGCGAGGAACGCCGCGCGCCCGGCTTCCACCGCCAGTTTCATCGCGCGAGCCATGCGCACCGGATCCTTCGCTGCGGCGATCGCCGTGTTCATCAGGACGCCGTCGCAGCCGAGCTCCATCGCGATGGCGGCGTCGGACGCCGTGCCGACGCCGGCATCGACGATGATCGGCACGCCCGCGTTCTCGACGATCTCCATCAGGTTGTACCTGTTCTGGATGCCCAGCCCCGACCCGATCGGCGACGCCAGCGGCATCACGGCGACGCAGCCGATTTCCTCAAGACGCTTTGCCAGGATCGGGTCGTCGCTGGTGTACACCATCACCTCGAAATTTTCCGCCACCAGTCGTTCGGCGGCTTTCAAGGTCTGCACCACATCGGGAAACAGGGTCTTCCGGTCGCCCAGCACTTCCAGCTTCACCAGCGAACGCCCGTCCAGCAATTCGCGCGCGAGGCGGCAGGTGCGTAGCGCTTCGTCGGCGTCGTAGCAGCCGGCGGTGTTGGGGAGGATGGTGTAGCGATCCGGTGGCAGCACGTCCAGCAGGTTCGGTTCGCCCGCGTCCTGGCCGATGTTCGTGCGGCGGATGGCGACCGTGACGATCTGCGCGCCCGCGGTTTCGGTCGCGCGCCGCGTTTCTTCCAGGTCCTTGTACTTGCCGGTTCCGGTCAGCAGGCGCGAGGCATACGCGCGGCCTGCGATCGACAGCGGATCGTCGATGTGTTCAGGCGAGGTCTTCGGAAGCGCATTCATCAACCGCCCCCGATGGCCGAAACGATTTCCACCCGATCGCCTTCGTTCAACACGTATTTCGCGTGCAGGCTGCGCGGCACGATTTCGCGATTTACTTCCACCGCCACGTGCCCGCTGCCGCGACCGGATTCCTCCAAGAGACTCGCTATCGTGATGTCCTGCGCGAAATCGCGCTGCGCGCCATTGAGGAAGATTTGCATCCGCCCATTCTAACGCTTGCGGAACGCACAAAAAAGAAACGCCCGCGAAGCCGGGAGCTTCGCGGGCGTTGACTGGATCGGATCAGTGCCCGTTGTCCTGGTCATCGTGATCCTTCTTCTTCGGTGGTGGCTGGTTCTGCTGGTGCGGCGGTGGCGCATGCTGTTGCTGCTGCGCGCGCGCCTGTTCGGCACGCTGTTGCGCCTCCTGTTGCTGCTGGCGCGCTTGCGCCTCGCGCTGTTGGGCCTCATGTTGCTGCTGGCGAGCCTGTGCGGCGCGCTGTTGCTCCTGCGCTTGTTGCGCGCGTATCTGCTGGTCCCGCTGGCGCGCCTGCGCCTCGCGCTGTTGCGCTTCCTGTTGTTGCTGGCGCGCCTGCGCCTCGCGCTGTTGCGCCTCCTGTTGCTGCTGGCGAGCCTGTACCTCGCGCTGTTGGGCGTCCTGTTGCTGCTGGTGAGCCTGTGCGGCGCGCTGTTGCTCCTGCCGTGATCGCTGTTGCTCCTGCGCTTGTTGCGCGCGCATCTGCTGGTCTTGCTGGCGAGCTTGCGCTTCGCGCTGCTGGTCCTGTTGCTGCGCACGCGCGCGGTCGGCACGATCCTGCGCCTGCGCCTGTTGAGCGCTCTGTCTGGACTGCTCGCGTTCGGATTGGGCGCCTTGTTGCGCTTGCTGGTTCGCGTGCTGCTGCGCCTGTCGGTCCTGCGCCGCGCGTTGTTGCTGTGCCTGCCCGGTCGCGTTGCGGTCCGCGGCGGATGGCGCATTGCGCTCCGGGTGCGCGAAGCGCGCCGACGGCAGTTCGCCCGTGCGCAATGGTGCAGAACGCTGAGTCGGAGTCGCACCGTTGGCCGGATTCTGTGCACGGGTCGGGGCGATCCGCGGCTGCTCCAATGGGTTCCTGCCGGTATTGCGCTCCTGCGTGCGGACAGGCGCACGACCCGGAGTCTGCGCCACCGGCGTATTGCCCGGGTTCGGCGAGAAGTTCTGCACGCGCTTCATCGGGGGCAGCGGCTTCGAGGCCTTCGGTTGCGCCGCAATGACCTGCACCCGCTGCGGCGGTTGTTTCGACCCTGCGTTTTGCTGGCGCATCCGCTGCAATTGCGCCTCGGGAATCGGTGCTCCGCCCTGCTTGGCGATCACGCGCTCGCGCGCGGCGAAAGGCACCGGGCGCGGCGGCGGCGCGTGTTTTGCGACGACCTTGCGGTCGAACGCCCGCGCGGGCGTGGCGATCGGCCGTTTCGGCTGCCGGATCGCGAGGCTGGCCTGGGTCGGCGAGATGTGCGGCCGAGACATTACCTGCGCCTGCGCGAGTGAGCGCGGCGGCACGTGCAAGACCGCATTGCGCACCGGCTTGGCGCCGGTGAACACGCTTCGCGGCACCGCGGTGAGCGCGCGAGGATCGTTGCGGTACGCATATCGCGCTTCGTTCATCGGACGCTGCGCGGCGTAGCTGCCGTAGTAGTTGTTGATCACCGTCTTGTTGACGTAGACGTTGCGGATGTTGGTCACGTTGACGTTGGTGAAGTAGTTGCGGCTCGCCCGGTAAGGCGGTACGTAGACATCGCGCGGACCCAGCGGGAACCAGCCGACCGGTCCGCCACCACCGCCGAGGCTGATCGAGACGGAGAAACCGGAGCCGCCGACAAACGCCACCAGCGCGGGGGCATACACCGGACGGTACTGGCGCGGGCCCGGGCACCAGCCCCAGCGGCTGCGCACGTACACCCAGCGGCCGTAGTGGAACGGCGCATAGCCCCAGGGCGCATCGTCCACCCAGGTCCAGCCCCAGGGTTCGATCCAGGCCCAATGGCCATCGCGGTAGGGCGCCCAACCCGCTGACACCTGCGTTGGGAACCACACGTTGCCGTAGTCGGGCGTCTCGTTCCAGGCGCCGTAGTCATCCAGGTCGTCGTAGCCGACGACTTCGGGCGACACGTAGCGGCTCGACACGGAGTTCCGCACGCGGTCGTCGCGGGATTGCGCCCAGCGGTCGAAGTCATCCGGCGAGGGCACGCCCGCGACTTCGACGTTGGACAGCGACGGATCGTCGAAGCGATACGACTGGCCGGCATCGAGCGAACGGCTGGCGCCGTTTTCGCCGTACACGGTGCCCGCGCCGTCGAATACCGTCACCATCGCGCCATTGCCGTCGGGCGCGACATCGACCCGATACATGCCGGGCCGGCTTGCGACGAAGGCGACGGCCGGTGTGTCGATTTCGTAGGTCTGGTTCTGCCCGACATCCCGCACGCGCAGGTTGAGCGTGCCCTGCGACAACTCGACCTGCGTGGTATTGTCGTTGAGTTCCAGGAAGTTGAACGCGCTGCCGTGGTCGATGCGCAACGCGGCGCCACCCAGTTCCAGCGCGGCGCGGCCGTCGTCGCCGGTCAACAGGCGATCGCCGGTGGTCAACGGACGATTGAGGTCGGCGCTGCCGAAATCGTTTTCGCCTGCCGGTGCGAATTCGACGTCACCCGACAAATAGGCGAGCCGCGCGACGCGGCCGGAAGGATCGGTCTGTGCAGTCTCGTATTGCGGCGCACTTTGACCGGATGGATAACCCTGATCATAGGATTGCGCGTTGACGAAGGTGGTCGAACCCAGCATGACCAGGGCCGCGACCAGCGCGGTCGGAAGCAGTTTGATCTGAAGCGATGAACGAGCGCGGGACATGGCGGACTCCGCAGCAAACGGCTTGATCTGGGCAAGCCACCCATGAGCGCATCGCTGCGCACGGTTACATGACAGCGCACCCGGGCTGAACGAGCGCCTGCCAATCCGCGTTGCGAAATGTGACGGTCGATCCCGGTCAGCCGCCGTTGCAACGGCGGCCCCGGCCTCGCTAACATCGTTCGTCGATGCGGGTGTAGCTCAATGGCAGAGCTGTAGCTTCCCAAGCTACTGACGAGGGTTCGATTCCCTTCACCCGCTTTGCCATGGTCGGCTTTCGCGATCGGATCGAGACATGCCGGACAGCGGTGCGGGAGTTGCCGCACTACCGCAGCCGGCGTTCCACCTGGAGCGTTCGTTCCTCGCCAAAAGGCCGGGGACCCGGCGGTTCTCGCCTTCCATTTGAGGGGCTCCAAGCAACCATTCGGGCGCGATGCAGCACGTACGTGGACCCGGGTCCGCGCCCGTACCCTTGCGTGTGGCTGTTGCGGCCCTTGGCGTGCGGTATGCTTTGGGCGTGTGAATCGCGTCAACCCTGCGGGCGCGTGCGCCGGACACTGAAACCTGGTTGCTTCGCGCCGCGACCGCCTCGAGGGGGAAAGATGTCCAGTAACGGAGCGTCGTCCGAGAACGCGCACCTGATAGGTCGTGTAGAGGTGGACGACCTGGAGGCGATTCTCGCCGTGTCCAACGGCGATGTCGCGGAGACGATCCACACCGTTGGCGAGCACCTCAACGCGGTCTTTACCTGGGACTACGCGAAGGGCGCGCGGCCGCAGTTGAGCAGGTTGTACGAGAAGGCCAAGACGGGCCAGTGGAACGCCGAAACCGACGTGCCCTGGGATACCGAAGTCGACCAGCAGAAGGTGACGCTCGGCAACGTGTTGGCTTACGGCGGCTTCATGCCGGGCATCAATGATCTGAAGGGCACGCCGTTCGAGAAGTGGACGGCGAACGAATGGATCGAGCTCGGTTGCGAATCGCAGAACTGGACGCTTTCGCAGTTCCTGCACGGCGAGCAGGGCGCTTTGCTGTGTACCGCCAAGATCGTGGAAACGGTGCCGTGGATCGACGCCAAGTACTACGCCGCCACCCAGGTGATGGACGAGGCGCGGCATGTCGAGGTGTTTTCACGCTATCTCGACACCAAGCTCTCCGGCCACTATCCGATCAATGCACACCTCAAGCTGCTGCTCGACCAGGTGGTGCGCGACAGCCGCTGGGACATGACGTACCTCGGCATGCAGATCATGGTGGAGGGGCTGGCGCTATCGGCGTTCCGCACGATGCACGACATGACGGTCGAGCCGTTGCTGCGACAAATCCTGCGTTACGTGATGGCCGACGAGGCGCGGCACATCGCGTTCGGGGTGGTGACCCTGAAGGAACTCTACTCCGAGCTCTCCGCCCCGGAGTTGCGCGAACGGCAGGAGTTCGTGTTCGAGGCGGCGGTGCGCATGCGCGACCGTTTCCTGCAGCAGGAAGTCTGGGAACGAATGGGCCTGCCGGTGAAGCAGACCATCAAGCTCATCATGCAGTCGCCGGAGCGGCAAGTGTTCCAGCGGATGCTGTTCACCAATGTCGTGCCCAACTGCAAGCGGCTCGGCTTGCTGGATGCCGGCGACGGCTGGCTGCGGCAGAAGTTCGAGGAATTGGGTGTGCTGCAGTTCGAAAACCTCGAAGACATCCGCAGCCCCTACGAGGAATTTTCGGTCCCGCAGGAAAGCCCCGCCTGAGCGCGCGCCCGCGCGCGCCGGCCATGCTTGCTATACGCTGGCGATCTATACGCTGGCGATCGCAACGGGGCGTCGTCCATGAAAATCGCCATCCTTTCGCGCAACGCGCGACTGTATTCGACCACGCGGCTGGTCGCCGCCGCGCGCGCGCGCGGGCATCGCGTGCGCGTGCTTGATCCGCTGCGCTGCTACATGCGCATCGGCCACGACGGCTTCGCCCTGCACTACGGCGGCCGCGCACTCAGGGATTTCGATTGCGTGATTCCGCGCATCGGCGCATCCATCACCTTTTACGGCACTGCGGTGTTGCGCCAGTTCGAGATGATGGGCGTCCATACGCCCAATTCCTCCGAAGCCGTGCTGCGCGCGCGCGACAAGTTGCGCAGCCTGCAGATCCTGGCCAAGCGTGGGTTGGACATGCCGGCCACTGTGTTCGGCGACAACCCGGACGACACGAAGGATCTCCTCGACATGCTCGGCCCGCCGCCGCATGTGATCAAGTTGAACGAAGGCGCACAGGGGCAGGGCGTGGTGCTGGCCGAAAAACCCGCGGCTTCGCAAAGCGTGATCGAGGCCTTCCGCGGGCTTTATGCGAATTTCCTGGTGCAGGAATTCGTCCGCGAGGCGAACGGCCGCGACGTGCGTTGCTTCGTCGTCGGCGATGAAGTGGTCGCGGCGATGCAGCGCGAGGCCTCGCCCGGCGACTTTCGTTCCAACCTGCACCGCGGCGGCACCGGCAGCAACGTCGAACTCACCGAGCGCGAACGCAAGACCGCGTTGCGGGCCGCGCGCACGATGGAACTCGGCATCGCCGGCGTCGACCTGTTGCGTTCTGACCGCGGGCCGCTGGTGCTGGAAGTCAACGCCTCGCCGGGACTGGAAGGGATCGAAACGGTGACGGGGGTGGACGTGGCCGGCGCGGTGGTGCGGCATGTGGAGGAAGCTGTGGGGATATGAACGGGACGAGGCGGCTTGCCAACGACTCCCTTAGTACGAAAAATGTCGTTGACAGGGCTCGCGGAACATGTCTAGGATGCATCGGCGCGGTTTGCGCGCGACACATGGGGTAGGGGACATGAAAGCATCGAACCGGCTTGTATTCGCCGTGGCGATCGGTGCATCGCTTCTGCAAGGCTGTGTGGGAAACGGCGAAACGCGGGCGGACGAGCCGCAGCCGGCCAACGTACCCGCCCAGCCGGCGGCACCGGGCGCGGCCTCGGCTGCCATTCCGGAAGACAACGGCAAGCCGGTCGTGAAGGCGGACACCAAGGAAAACTTCGAGGCGATCGTGGCGGCCATCCATCAGCAGATGCAGCCGGGCCGGCGCTGGCAATTCATCGACAAGAGCGAGCGCTCCACGATGGACGACAGTTTTGCCGACATGGGCAAGTTGTACGACCAGTTCGGCAGCGTGGACAAGATGGACAACGCCGCCAAGGTGCGGCTGCTGGCCGACCAGAGCACCGTCAACGCGATCCTGACCAAGAAAGACGGTGAGCGCCTGATCTGTACCAGCGAGACGCCGGTAGGCTCGCATCTGGCGATCAAGAAATGCCGGAGCTATGCCGAGATCCAGGCGGAACAAAACGGTGCGCAGGAGTTTTTGCGGACGCGCGCCGCCCAGACGCAACAAATAAGCGGACACTGATCAATTGGATGGCCGCGAGCGAAAGTTGCCTCGGCCCACCGAGGCCGAGTTGAAAATCCTGCAGGTGCTGTGGGAGCACGGCGCCTGTACCGTCCGCGAAGTGCACGACGTGTTGCATCGCCGCGACCGAACCGGCTACACCACGGCATTGAAGCTGCTGCAGATCATGCACGGCAAGGGGCTGGTCATCCGCGACGATTCGCAACGTGCGCATGTGTTCCGTGCGGCGGTGAGCAAGGAGAAGACGCAAAAGCGCTTTCTAGTGGACCTGGTGCAGCGGGTATTCGACGGTTCGCCGTCCAAGCTGGCGCTGGAAGCGCTTGGCAATGCGCGCCTCTCCCGTCGCGATGCGGACAGGTTGCGCGAGCTCCTGCAGAAGCATGACGACCGGGAGAAGTCGTCATGAACGCGATCGACGCGATCGGCTGGACGCTCCTGAATTTCGTCTGGCAGGGCTTGCTGCTCGGTGGGGTTTTTGCCGTGCTGCGAGCGCGATGCAGCAGGCCGCACATGCGCTATGCGCTCGGCATGGCCGCGCTCGGACTGTGCGCGCTGGCACCGGCCTTGACGCTGTGGTGGTTGTGGCCCTCGCAATCATTGCCCGATTCCCTTCAGCGCTTGCCGGATCGCCTTGTTGCCGGATTCGGACCAGCGGGTCCCGCAAGCAGCGACGTCTGGCGTCGCATCGACATCGCACTGCCCTGGCTGGTCGGAATGTGGTGTGCAGGCATCGCGCTGCTCGGCACCCGTTCAGGCCGGGAATGGTGGCGACTGGCGCGCGCGCGCAGGAATGCGATCCGGGTGGACGCATGGAGCGAATGCGTCGAATCGCTGGCGGCTCGTTTGGGCATCCGCCGATCGATCGATTTGCTCGCTACCGCGGCTGTCGAGGCGCCCACGCTGTTCGGCATTTTCAAGCCGGCGATCCTGCTGCCTACCGCGTTGTTGCTGCGGCTGCCACCCGCGCAACTGGAACTGATTCTCGCGCACGAGCTGTGTCACGTGCGCCGCTGGGATTACTTGACGAACCTGCTGCAGGTCGTCCTGGAAACGCTGTTGTTCTACCACCCGGTGGTGCATTGGTTGTCCGCACGCGTCCGCGCGGATCGCGAATTGTGCTGCGACCAGGCCGTGCTGGACACGATGGGCGCGCCGCCGAGGCGCTATGCGCTGGCGCTGGCGGAGCTCGCGGAAACCGCATCGCATCTCGCTCCGGCCGCGAGCGGCGGCATGCTGGTGGAGCGCATCGAAATCCTGCTGGCGCCCCCGCGCGCGCGGCGCGCGCGCGGCGCCGGGTGGTTGCCGTTGCTCTCCATGGTGGCGGTGCTGTTGCTCGCGTTCGGTTTGAAACGCGCGTTCGATGCTTCCTCGCTCTACCACGATCTGGCCGCAACCGGTTCCCCGTCGACCACGGTTTTGAGTTCCCCTTCGAAACCCGTCTCCGCCATCGTCGATGCTCCGGTGCGGGTCGAGCATGAGGGGCCGCGCTCCCCGCTCGCTCCCTCGAACGAACCTGCCGAACGCGTCGGTGATCTTGCGCCGCGAGTGGAATCGCACCCGGTTTCCATGGATGCAAGCACGGGCGTGGCGCACGAATCGACGGCGGCGGTTTCCGAGGCGGTCACGTCGAAGAACAGCGCGTTGGAAGTGCGTGAAACGCCCCGCCAGCCGGAACCATCCGCTGCGCCGATGGAAGCCGAAGCCCTGTCCCTTCCGAGGGCCGATTTCGCTCGCGACCTCGTGTCTGCGAAGGCGCCCGCCATCGCCCTGCCGGCGCCCACGCCTGCGAATTCCGTCCCGGTCTCGATGGCGGCCAGGACAACTGTGCCGATAGATCCGCCGACGGAGGATCGGCCACCGGAAGCCGTCGCGCCTCGGGTGACGCATTTCGTCGCACCCGTCTATCCATCGGCATTGAGCGATCGCGCGGTACATGCGCGCGTGGACCTGCAATTCACGATCGCGGCCGATGGCAGCGTGCAGGACGTCAGCGTGGTGTCGGGCGACGATCACGCGCAGCTCGCGCGGGCTGCGATCTCCGCGTTGCGGCAGTGGCGTTTCGCGCCAGAGAGCGCGCAGGCTGGCCACGTGTACCGTCAGGCGATCGACTTCGATCTGGCGGGAGAAGGTGGAGTCTGCCGCACACCTACCGGTTCGCACATCTGCCGACGCGACCTCGGCGACGCCGCCGGCGTCACGATCATCGCTCGCTGAGCGCGCACGCGGACCCTGCTGGACCCGCATTCACGCTGCGCGCGACCGCATCCCCGTTTCAGGCTAAGCTTGTAGCCGACGCGTCCGCGCGTCTCATGTGACCGGCCCCGGACGGATCCCGACATGCGCGTGCTGGTGATCGAAGACAACAACGACATCGCGACCAACATCGGCGATTACCTGGAAGACCACGGGCACGTGGTCGATTTCGCGGGTGACGGCGTGACCGGCCTGCACCTGGCCGTGGTCAACGAT
>Ga0207707_10000057_pt1 | contig 113186 bp, 87 predicted proteins | sample KBSC83BmetaG_FD_184336 | JGI IMG/M metagenome (GOLD analysis project Ga0207707, IMG submission 184336) | Corn rhizosphere microbial communities from Kellogg Biological Station, Michigan, USA - KBS C8-3B metaG (SPAdes) (version 2) | ecosystem: Host-associated > Plants > Roots > Rhizosphere ... | reverse complement strand
GAAGCTGAGCGCGAAGGACGTGGCCGAACTCCGCAAGCTGGTCGACCAACTCGAAAAGAAGGGGCGCCGCCATGACTGAGACCCTGCTGCGGATGTTGTGCGGGGCAACGCTGGGATTGGCACTGGTGTTGCTGCTGCGCCGTCCCGCGCGCCGCGTGTTCGGCGCCGGACCGGCATTCACGCTTTGGCTTCTGCCGATCATGTTGGTGTTGGCGCCGCTGTTGCCTCAGGAGCTTGTGCCCGGGGCCATCGTGGTCCTGCCGGGATTGATGGTGACGCCGCATCTCGCGGCAAGTACGGCATCGCCACCCGTAACAATCGATTGGGAGCAGGGATTGTTTGCGGCATGGCTTGGAGGTGCAGCCATCGGCATGCTGCGACTCGCGGCCCACTACGCGCGGTTGTTGCGGGGCATGCATCGCCCGTCGGCAATGTTGCTGCGTGCGTTGCACGATGTCGCACCTCAGCTCGACCGACGCCGGGTTCGCATACACCAAGCAGGGCCGGCAGTGCTCTGGGCGTTGCCTCGTTCGCTGACCCTGTTGCCGACCGATTTCATGGAACGCTTCGGCAACGATGCGACCCGTGGACTCGTGCTGCGCCATGAGCTTACGCATCTGCGGCGTGGCGACGCATGGTGGAGCCTCGCGATGGAAATCGCATCCGCGCTGTTGTGGTTCCACCCGTTGGCATGGATGGCACGGCCGCGCTTTCGCCTCGATCAGGAGCTCGCCTGTGACGCGGCTTCATTGCGAGCGTTGTCCACGCGCACCCCAGGTTATGCACGAGCGTTGATCGAAAGCGTCGCGGTGCGACCGGCGCCCGCGCTGATTCCCTGGCTCGCCGAGCCGCAACTCAAGGAGAGGATCGCCATGATCATCCGCATTCCCCCGGGCGCGTTGCGCCGTCGTGCCGGATTCATTGCTGTTGCCGCTTTGCTCGCGGGCAGTTCGTATGTTGCCGGGGCGCAAGCGCCGGTTGCCGCGGCGGTCCGTGCCGATTCCAAGTCCGCACCACCGGCCGTGGATATCGCCTACAAAAACCGCAACCCGCCTGCTTATCCCGGAGATGCAGCCAGGGCTGGCAAGCAGGGCACGGTGATATTGGATGTGACAGTCAGCTCGGCGGGCAAGGTAACAAGTCTTGCCGTAGATCCAAATGGCACGACGGCGGATCCGGAGTTGCAGGCCGCCGCAATCAGTGCCGCGGGGCGTTGGAAGTTCAAACCCGGACTGAAGAGTGGCAAGCGGGTGGGTGGAACAGTGAAAGTGCCTGTCAGGTTCGCGCTATCCATGCCAGGGCAGCCGAAACCAAAGCTTTGCCCTGCCGGTACCCAGTTCGTGGCCCAGACCAAACAGTGCGTGAAAATGATTCGCCCTGTTCACACGTCGGCTTGAACCAACATCCGGTGCCGTTGAACTTATGAGGCGAGGGCGTGGTGAGGAAGCGCACAGATGGCCAGCATTGACAATTTGTCTGGCCGTCGGCGTTTTCTCGATGTCCGCTTGCAGCACAGGGACCGTGCTGAAGCCCAATCCGCAACCGAAGACCAGTTACGAAATGGTCGTGCCGAAAGGCGTGCTGCGTTACACGCTCGAGCGCGGTGAAACGGCGGTGCAGCCGGGTCCGCAAAGGCAGATCGCGCCGGTATATCCGCTGTCGCTGGTGCATCTTGGCGCGGCGCCGGTAACGGTGGTCGCACAACTGGTGATGGACAAGGAAGGCCAGGTGCAAGGTGTCTATCCGGTTTCCGACACGGACAAGACTGCGGATCACGCACTGTTCGACGCCGCGGTCGAGCATGCCGCGATGCAATGGACGTTCACGCCCCTGTGGATGCAGAAACCGAACGGGGACGGCACGTACGAGCTGACCACCAAGCCTTTCAGCCCGTGGTACGTGTTCCATTTCAGGATCGTGGACGGCAGGCCGATCGTGGAAACCGCGAAGCGCTGAAAAATGCCGCACCGCGCCGCCCCCAACTGATGGGGGATGAGCCGGACGTCCCGACGTGGTATTTATGACCGGTTGCCCGACTCCATTCCCGGAGCCGGGTGTTCCGTGTTAGGGAGGCATCGGCGATGAAACGCTTTCTGCTTGCGTTGGGAATCGTGGCCTTGACGGGTTCGGGGCTGTTCTGGGGTGCGAAGGCACAGGCCCGCACATTCGACAGCGGCCTGTTTTCGCAGATGCAGTGGCGGCCGATTGGCCCGCTGCGCGGCGGTCGCGGTCGCGCGGTCGCGGGCGTGCCGAGCCAGCCGAACGTGTTCTACATCGGCAACGACGACGGCGGTGTGTGGAAGTCCACCGACTACGGCAACAGTTGGCATCCGATTTTCGACGACCAGCCGACCAGCTCGATCGGTGCCATCGCGGTTGCGGTCTCCAACCCGGATGTGATCTACGTCGGCACCGGCGAAAGCACCATCCGGCCCGATCAGGCGACCGGCATGGGCATGTACAAGTCGACGGACGCTGGCAAGACGTGGCAGTTCATTGGTTTGAAAGAAACCCAGGACATCGCGATGATCGCGGTGGACCTGCATGATCCGAATCGCGTGTTCGCGGCGGCGATTGGGCATATCTATGGCCCCAATCCCGAGCGCGGCATCTTTCGTTCGCTTGACGGCGGCAAGACCTGGAAGAGGGTGTTGTACACGAACGAGTACGTCAGCGGCGACGACGTCAAGATCGATCCCGCGAACCCGAACATCGTGTACGCGACGATGTGGCAACAACAGCAGGCGCCGTGGGAGAACGGCTCGTTCGCCGGCACCGAGGGCGGCATCTACAAATCGACCGATGGCGGCAACACCTGGACCAGGCTCACGAAAGGATTGCCGAAGGTGCAGCAGGCGCTGCTGGCGATTGCGCCGAGCCAACCGGACCGGTTGTATGCGTCGGTCGCATCTGGCGAGGAAGGCAAGGTCGGCCTTTACCTTTCGGACGATGCCGGCGCGAGCTGGCACGAGATGACGAAGGATGCGCGACCGGCCGCACGCATCGGCGGCGGCGACCTGCCGCCGCTCACCGTCGATCCGAAGAATCCCGACATTGTCTACAGCAATACACCGGTGTTGTGGAAGTCCACGGATGGCGGCAAGACCTGGGCAGGATTCCGCGGTGCACCGGGCGGCGACGATTACCAGCAAACCTGGATCAACTCCAACAACCCGGACATCATCGCGGTCAACAGCGACCAGGGCGCGATCGTCACGGTCAACAGTGGCAAGACCTGGAGTTCCTGGTACAACCAGCCGACTGCCGCGATGTACAAGGTCGGCATCGACAACACCTGGCCGTACCGGGTTTGTGGCGGTCAGCAGGATTCAGGCTCCGCCTGCGTGCTGTCGCGCGGCAACGACGGCGAATTGACCGCGCACGACTGGCACCCGGTCGGCATCGAGGAATACGGCGGCGCGGCGATCGATCCGCTGCACCCGAACCTGGTCTACGGCGGCTCCCGGAGCGGCGTCACGCGCTATGACCGCGACACCGGACAGATCGCCGACGTCGGCCCGGTGGCCTCGCGCGATCCGGATTACCGCACCGTCCGCACCATGCCGATTATGTTCTCGCCCACCGATCCGCATCGGTTGTACTTCGCTTCGAATACGGTGTGGCAGAGCGATGACGGCGGGCGGAACTGGAAGCAGATCAGTCCCGACCTGACGCGCAAGACGTGGGACGTGCCCGCGAGCGTCGGCAAGTATGCGAACAGCAAGGACGCGAAGCCCACCAATCGCGGCGTGGTCTATGCGCTGGCGCCTTCATCGTTGAATGGGAACCTGATCTGGGCCGGCACCGACGATGGCCTGGTCTGGGTGACGCACAACGGCGGCGCGCATTGGGACAATGTCACGCCGCCGCAACTGAAGCCGTGGTGGCGGGTGTTCTCGCTGGAAGCCAGCCATTTCGATCCGAACGTCGCGTATGCCGCCATCAATACGATGTGGCTGGATGACATGCGGCCGCACCTGTTCCGCACGGAAGACGGCGGCAAGCACTGGACCGAAATCGACAACGGCATCACGCCCGACGCCGCGACCAACGTGATCCGCGAAGATACCGAGCGCGAGGGCCTGCTGTTCGCGGGCAGCGAAACCCAGACGTGGGTGTCGTTCGACAACGGTGATCACTGGCAATCGCTCCGGCTCAACATGCCGGCCGTGTCGGTGCGCGACCTGCAGGTGCACGGCGATGACCTGGTCGCGGCGACGCATGGCCGGGGTTTCCAGGTGCTGGACGACATCACGCCGCTGCGGCAGATCGACGCGCAGGTCGCCGAAGCGTCGGTGACGCTGTACAAACCGGCAACGGCGGTGCGCGTGCGATGGGGCATGAATCCGCCGACGCCGTGGCGCATGCCTTCACTGCCGAATCCGCCGGCGGGGGCGATCATCGATTATCACCTCGCCAACAACGCAAGCGGGCCCGTGACACTGGATGTCTATACGTCCGACGGCAAGCTGGCCCGGCATTGGTCGAGCGCCGATCCCGGGAAGCCGCTGGATCCGAAGAAGCTCGATGTGCCGGACTGGTGGCCGCGCGCGCCGATGAACCTGTCGACGCAGGCCGGCATGCACCGCTTCGTGTGGGACATGCACTGGCAACCCATGCCGGGTGCGTTGCAGTTCCTCGATGCCAACCAGGCGGTCAAGCACGAAACGCCGGTGATGGACAGTTCGCCGTGGGCGATGCCGGGCAACTACACCGTCAAGCTGACGGTTGGCGGCAAGACCTACACGCAGCCGCTGGTGGTACGGATGGATCCACGCGTGAAAACCTCGACCGTCGACCTGCAACAGCAATTCGACAAGTCCATGCAGGCTTACGAAGACGCCGTGTCGGCGAGCCGGGCGCTGGGTCAGGTGCGTGATCTGGAGAAACAGATTGCCTCACGCGAAGCCGGGCACAAATCCAACGACAAACTTGCAGCGTACGAGAAGCAGCTTGAAGCGTTGTCCGGTCCCAAGGCGAGTTCGCCATTCGAGTTCTTCTTCCATCGCGGCCCGCCGAACCTCGGCAGCGTGGGCGGAGATCTGCAGATGCTGATGGCCCGGATGCAAGGCGCGGATCAGGCGCCGACCGCCGCGGACCTCACGGCACTCGGCAAGACCAGCGCGGAATTGAAGACGCTAATGGATCGCTGGAACACGCTGACGGGACGACCGCTGGCTGACGTGAACCGGACGCTGCGGCAGGCCAGGCAGCCGCCACTGGCGCTGGCGAAAGCCATCGCGCCGATCGACTGGAACGCAGGCTGGATCACCACCAACCGCGATCAGGAAGAGCAATGAGTCCGTCGCGGCGAGTGCGCGCGATGTAATCGAACCGCGCGCCTGTGCTGTTCGCAACCCCGCGCTTTCGGCCGCGGGGTTGCGGCCATGGGGTCACAATTTTTCAGCCGCAACGGTACGGGTATGCCTTCTTACCCATGAACGACGCCGCGGCATCGCTATGATGCAGGGATTGCCAGCGTCCTGAGGAACTATTCATGTCCGCGCCCCACCGCCTGATTGCGTTGTTCGCCGCTGTCGCCCTCACGCTCGCCGGTGCGCTGCCTGCATCCGTCGCTGCGCCCGCCGCACAAGGCAACACGACGAGCGGATCAACATGGGGCGCCTTGCACTGGCGCCTGATCGGCCCATTCCGCGCGGGCCGCACACTGGCGGTCACCGGCGTGCCGGGGCAGCCGACGCATTTCTACATGGGCACGGTCGATGGCGGCGTGTGGGAAACGCACGACACCGGTCGCACCTGGCAGCCGCTGTTCGATGACCAACCTGTGCAGTCGATCGGCGCGATCGCGGTCGCGCCTTCCAACCCGAACGTCATCTACGTCGGCACCGGCGAATCCGACATGCGCTCGGACATCGTGCAGGGCGACGGCATGTACAAGTCCGTCGATGCCGGCAAGACCTGGACGCACATTGGCCTTGCCGACTCGCAGCAGATCGCGATGATCCGGGTCGATCCGCACAATCCGGACCGCGTGTTCGCCGCGGTGCTCGGGCATCCCTACGGTCCGAACGCCCAGCGCGGCGTGTTCCGTTCGCTGGATGCCGGCAAGACCTGGAAGAAGGTGCTCGGCCCGAACGACGACACCGGCGCCATCGACATCATCTTCAAGCCCGGCGATGCCAACGTGATCTACGCGTCGCTGTGGCAGACGCGGCGTCCACCGTGGAACATATACCCGCCGTCGAACGGGCCGGGTTCGGGCCTCTACAAATCCACCGACGGCGGCGACACTTGGACCCACATCGAGGGCAACGGTTTTCCGTCGAACAAACTCGGTCGTGTCGGCATCGCGATTTCCGCCGCTGCGCCCGATCGCATCTACGCGATCGTCGATGCGGAGGAGGGCGGCTTGTACCGTTCGGACGATGCCGGCAAGACCTGGAAGAGGACCAGCGGTGATCCGCGCATCTGGCAGCGCGGCTGGTATTTCGGGCAGATCACCGCCGATCCGAAGAATCCCGACCGCATCTATGCGATGAACACCATCGAGCTGCGTTCGAACGACGGCGGCAAGACGTTCCTGCCGGTGAAGGGCGATCCGACCGGCGACGATTACCACGAGCTGTGGATCGACCCGAATGATCCGGACCGCCAGATCATGGGCGTGGACCAGGGCGCGATCATCACCACCAATGGCGGCAAGACCTGGTCGAGCTGGTTCAACCAGCCGACCGCGCAGATGTACCACGTCAGCACCGACAACCGTTTTCCGTATCGCGTTTACGGCGCGCAGCAGGATTCCGGCGCGGCCGCCGTGCCCAGCCGCTCGACCTATTACCCCACGATCAACATGATGCAGTTCCACGAGGTCACCGCGGGCGGCGAGAGCGGCATGATCGCGCCCGACCCGGACGACTCGGACATCGTGTACGGCGGCACCGTCGAGAAACTGGACCTCAAGACCAGGCAGACGCGCAGCGTCGATCCGACTCTGGCCGACCCCGACATCTATCGCCATACCTGGACACTGCCGCTCGCCTTCAACGCGGTCAACAAGGACACGTTGTATTTCGGCAACCAGCGGCTGTGGCAGACCACCGACGGTGGTGAACACTGGACTGCGATCAGTCCGGACCTGTCGCGTCCCGATCCGGCGGTGCCTTCCAATCTCGACGCGCCGACCATCGCCAACAACCTGCACCAGGGCCCGCGCCGCGGCGTGGTGTATTCGATCGGCTCGTCGCCGTTGAACGCGAAGCTCTTGTGGGTCGGCACCGACGACGGCCTCGTCTGGCGCACCGACGATGGCGGCGCGCACTGGAGCAACGTTACGCCCAGGCAGCTCAGCGCATGGTCCAAGGTCGGCAGCATCGCGCCCTCGCATTTCGACCAGAACGTTGCGTTCGCTTCGGTCGATCGCCACCGTCTGGACGACCGCAAGCCGTACATCTACCGCACCAACGATGGCGGCAAAACCTGGCAGTCGATCGTCGATGGCATTCCCGACGGTGATTTCGTCGACGTGGTGCGCGAGGATCGTGTGAAGCGCGGGCTGCTCTACGCCGGCACCGATTTCGGCATCTTCGTGTCGTTCGACAACGGCGACCACTGGCACTCGCTGCAGCAGAACCTGCCGGCGGTGTCGGTGCGCGATATCGATGTCAAGAACGACGATCTGGTGATTGCGACACACGGCCGCGGCTTTTGGATCATGGATGACGTCTCGGCGCTGCGGCAGCTCGCGGGCTATCCGGCGAACTGGGCCACGCGCCTGTACAAACCCGCGGTCGCGTACCGCGTGCGCATGCCGCAATTCACCGGCACGCCGCTGCCCAAGGACGAGCCCATTGTCGAGAACCCGCCGTGGGGCGCGTACCTCGATTACTCGCTGGCTGCGAGGCCCGCGAAGCCGATCGAGCTTTCGATCTTTGATGCGAACGGCAAACTGGTGCGGAGCTATTCCAGCGCCGACAAGGCGCCCAAACTCGATCTCGCCAAGATCAACATGACGCCGGACTGGTTCCGCCAACCGGGGGTGCTGGAAACCACGCCGGGTCTGCACCGCTTCGTGTGGCCGCTGCAGTACGCGCCGCCTGCGGTGTTGGCGAAGGGCGACGCCTATGCCGACGGCGTGTGGGCGCCGCCCGGGCAATACACGGTGAAACTCATCGTCGACGGCAAGACTTATCAAGAGCCGCTGACCGTCGCACACGATCCGCGCGTCACCATCCCGGAATCAGCCTACCAGCAGCAGTTCGAACTGGCGCGCAGGGTCGAAGCCGGACAGGCAAAGCTCGCGACCGCGACAGGCGAAGCGCACAAGTTGCACGCGGCGCTGCAGAAGGCCAGCAAGGATGCCGGCGGCGATCTGCAGAAATCCATCGACGCACTGGATGCGGAAGTCGTGGCCGCGGCTGACATCACGGAGGCGCCCAACCCGTACAATGCTTGGAGCTTCCCGCCCAACAACGTCCAGAACTTCCGCTATCTCGGCAGCGCGTTCGGTTCGCTGATGCAGGCCGTCGACGGCGGCGCCGACGCCGCGCCGTCACCCGACGCGCGTGACGGCTACACAAAGTTGAGCGGCATGCTGGACGCGTCGTTGCAGAAGTGGGATGCGCTCAAGACGCAAGAAACTCCAAGGCTGAACGCGAAGTTGAAAGCCGCAGGCAAGAAAGCGATCAGCCTCGAGTCACAAAAATAGGAATTCTGAAATCACTGATAGCGTCCAGCGTGGACATCAGCCTAGGTCGCCGTGGGACGTGACAGAATTGGCGGGAGCCAATCTGTGACGGAATGTCATGCTTAGCGATCAGTTGTTGAGCGCGCTCCGCGGTCAAGGATACGTACTGATATCTAGAATTGGCATTGACGATGCGGTAAGTAAGGCAGGCGGGTTGGGGATGATAACGGTGGATCGGAGAAGCCCAGAACCGATTCGTCGGATTTTTCCGCAACCAATTGAATCGGCCAAGCCGAACACTCTTTCAAGTCGCTAGGGAAGCGGCAGATTCCCATTCCACACTGATGCCGCGCATTGGCAGCGCCCGCCGGATTTTATTTGTCTGTATTGCGAATGCCCTGGGAGCGGCGGCCGTCCCGCGGAGCTGATCGATACGAGTGCTTGGAAAATCGAGCCCCAGCTGCGATTGTCGCTCTTGTCGGACATCTGGAAAACGGGCTTCCGGAAGCCGTGGCTGTGTACGGTCGGCTGTGAAAAGAATGGTGACATACAAATTCGTTATGATGTGGAGTGCATGGAGCCACGTGGGGTGGCGGCTACCAGAACGCAGATTGAGATTGAGCGCCTCATCTGTGCGTCGACCAGAACCACCATCACGTGGTCTCCAAAATCCCTACTCGTGATCAACAATTCCCGGATGCTACATGCTCGAGGGAATCCAACGCGGTTTGATCTGGACCGAGTACTGCTTCGAATGTTGATAGGTGGCCGGCAATGAAATCGTGGGATTCAGCAGGGCTTTGGGCTAAGGCAAAGCATTTTTCTGATATCGCGAACGAGAACGGGCAGTCATCCGCCAATTTTGCGCTTTACTGCTCTTTGAGCCTGGAGTGTTTGGCGCGGTCAGTTTTGACGCAAATCCACCCGGCGTTAAATGCGGATCCACGCGAGGACCTAAACGTCCTATATGCATTCGGGTTCGAGCTGACAGCAAAGCCTAAGTCACTCCCGGCCCACTCTGTGTACATTCGAGTTGAGAAATTAGTCGATGGATTTCAAAAGCAGCATCGCGAATTGTGTGAGTTCTTGGCACTGTTAAGAAACGCTCATCTTCATACAGCGGACCTTCCATTTGAAAAGTTAGCGCCCAATAGATGGCTGCCCCCATACTACGACACGATTAAGGTTCTCAATGGGCAATTAGGAAGAACCTTGGAGGAATTCGTCGGAATGGAGGGAGCGTTAGAAGCCGAGGAATTGGTCGAATCCTTGAACGAGCAGGTGTTGAAGAGCGTTAAGAGTAAGTGTGCTGCCCACGCAAAGGTTTGGGCCGACAAGGGCCACGAAGAGCGAGCAAAATTGGAACAGGAAGCGAAATCTGCAGCGAGCCTCCATGGTTGGGGGCAAGTGACACGCATATGCCCAGCTTGCGGCTGCGATGGAGTGTTGACGGGAACAAAGGTCAAAGAATTCCCTGAGCGGTATGAGGATGAGGAACTACTAATGGACGTGGAATTTCTGGCGTCTGAATACAAGTGTGTAGCCTGCGGGCTGAGTTTAAAAGGTGCCCAACAAATCGCTCACACACAGCTCGACATGCACTTCACTGACACACAGGCAACGAGTCTGCACGCCCTGTATGAGCCGGAGCACTACCTCGGATACGACAACATGTAGACCTGCGTATCTTGGCCACCCCGAGTAGATGCAGCATCGTCGGTTATCGGTTTTGCCGATAAGGCGTCACTCGGCTTGCCTCCAGCCTTGCATCTGTACAGCGCCGTGCAAGCCATCCTGAAGACCCTTGAGGGAAGCTCTCCATGGCGAAGCTTGTGTTCGAACTGAACCAATCTCTGGACGGCTACGTCGACCACCAGGCATTCGGGCTGCCTGATACGGCGCTCTTTCGTCACTTCACGGAGCGGGTGCACGACCTGACGGGCATGCTGTACGGCCGCGGCATGTACGAAGTCATGCGTTACTGGGACGAAGACTCTCCCGATTGGGACGCGGACGAACGCGAGTACGCGGCGGTTTGGCGGGGCCGGCCGAAGTGGGTCGTGTCGCGCTCGCTGAAGTCGGTCGGCCCGAACGCAAGCCTCGTTGCCGATGACATCGAGGCCGCGGTATGCAGGCTAAAGTCGGAGCTCGCCGGGGAAATCGAAGTCGCCGGCCCCGGCTTGGCGCAAAGCCTGACCGATCTTGGCCTCATCGACGAGTATCGGCTCTACATCCATCCCGTCGTGCTGGGTCGCGGCAAGCCGTTCTTCGCGGGTCCTCGACCGCGGCTCCGCTTCGTGGCCAGCGATTTGATCGTCGAAGACGTGATCAGGTTGACGTACGTCCCGGCTTGATTGCATGCCGTTGCCGAACGGCCGGTAGGGCTTTATCGCGGGGTTTCCTTCAAGCGCTCGCGCCAATAGCCAGGCCGGCGATGCAGATGGGCGATGGCAAGCACCAGCAAGTCGTCTCCCGCGGCGGCGTAGATCACGCCGTACGGAAAGTGGCGCAGGCGGCAGCGCCGGATGTCGCCGGACAGTGGGTGCCAAGCTTGCGGGTGACGCTGGATCAGGTCGAACGCCCAAACGGCTTCCAGCAGAAACGCATTGCCCAGGCCTGGCGCCTGCGCGGCGTACCAGGCGATCGCCTCATCGAGTTCCTGTTGCGCGGGCCGAAGCAGCCGCACGCTCATGCGCGCGAATACTTGCGCAGCACCTCATTCAGTGGAATGGCGTTGACCTCGCCGCGGCGCCATGCGGCCAGGCGGTCTTCGGCTTCGCGCGTCCACAGCTTGTCCAAGACGGGGTCCGTTTCGTCGAGGCTACCCAAGATGTCGTCCACCAATTCCAGCCGCTCAGCTGGCGGCAGTGCACGCGCACGTTCGGAAAGGGTTTTGGCGGTTTCGCCCATGGGTCACCTCCGGTCCGCAGTCGTGAATATGCCACAGTACGATGTGCTGGTCGATGCGCGAAGGCGCCGCTGATGGCGCATCACTTCGTGGCGGTATTCGCGACCACCAGAATTCCGAAGCTGCCGGGCTTGATCGTTGGCCGCGGATGCGGCTCGGCGCTGGTGGGCGCGGGACGCGGACCAAGCTCCGCAGCGGCCAGGTACACGCGGCCGGTGGCGTCGTCGAGCGCCAGGGTGCGCGCGCTCTTCTGGGTCGGAACGTTCGCGATCACTTGATAGTGGTCGGGTGTTTGCTCGCGCACGACGGTCAGCGTGCCGCTACGGCCATTGGAACTGAACACCAGGCCGCGCTTCGCGTCGTAACGCACACCGTCGGGGCCTTCGCCGATCGGCACGCTGGCGATCGGCTTGCCGTTTTCGGAATCGGTGACGGCCATGATGTTGTTCTGGCACACCGAGAACAGGCGATGGTGCGCGGTGTCGATGGCGAGGCCCGAAGGATGGCGGCAATCCTTCAGCGGCCACATGGCGGTGACCTTCATGCTGACCGGATCGATCACGGCAAGCTCGCCCTTGTCGGTGATGTTGTCGAACACGCGTCCGTGTCCGTCGCTGACCGGAAATTCCGGTTGGCCCGGCAGCGCAATGCGTCCGAGCAATTTGCCGCTCGCCGCGTCGATCACGCTGGCGTCGTTGCTGTCGCCGTTGAACGTGAGCACGCGCTTCGAGTAAGGGTCGTACACGATGCCGTCCGGGTCCTTGCCGCCGATCGCAACGGTTTGTTCGACCTTCAGCGTCGCGGGGTCGAATACCGTCACGGTGTTCGCATGGCCGTTGCTGATGAAGCCGCGATGCAGGTCGTCGGCCACCACGGCGCCGTGCACGCCGGAAAGGCCATCGATCTCGCCGACGCGCTTGTTGTCGCCCACGTCCAGCACGATCACGCGATCGGAATGGCTGACGTACAAGTGCTGCGCGGCCTGGTCGAGGTCGAGGTAATCCCAGAAGCCCGCGCCGCCGAGCGGCGCGCGTTGCACGACTTTCCAGCCGCCACTGGGTGCCGCGAGCGTGCAAACCGGCAACAGGATCATGCAAAGGACAATCGCGGATCGTTTCACGTGATACTCCCATTCGCGGCTGCAAACGGTGCAGCGCGTTCACCGCGCGAGTGTAGTCCTGCGGATGGGCTTGGTGAATACTACTTTCGGCATTTCCTTGACGCGGGGAGCGGTCGAGGGATGGCCGCGCTTTGAGGAGCGAGGAAAGTGGGGACCCGGCATCTTCGCCGTAACGCATTGCCCCCGAAAGACGCTGGGTTCCGGATATCGCTGCGCGCTTTCGGAATGACGAGCAAAAGCGGGGTGGAACCCGGTTCACCTACTTCGGAAGGGATGTCCGCGCGAAGCGATCATGCAGCAGCTCGCGCAAGTCGCGGCGGCCGTCGAAGAGCGCGATCACCCGCACCGCTTTCTTGTCGATGGTGTAGAACATTCGCCAAGGGGCCACGATCAATTCGCGATGCTGCCGGAATCTTGTGCCGCGCAGTTCCGGCGCCACGCGTCCGCGCTGCGCAAGCCGATCGAGGCTCAGCGCGCGTAACCGCAGGCGGTCCAGGATGCGTTGCGCGGTCAGTGGATCATCGAAGGCGATGAAATCGACGACCTGCAGCAGGTCGTCGCGTGCTTCCGCGGTCCACTCGACGCGCCGTTCAACCACGCTTGCGGCTTTCGAGACGCTCGTTCAAGCGTGCTTGCGCCGACGCAAACACTTCTTCCGTGGTAAATGTGCGGCCCGCCACCACGTCGGCATCGGCTCGCGCAACAAGCTGCAGCACCGCAAGCGCATTCTGCGATTGCTGCCAGGCTTCGTAGCTCTGGACCACCGCACGTCCCTTGCCGTTCTGGGTCAGGATGACGGGAGGCTGATGTTGCAGACGTTCGATCCAGCCACTGGCGTCGTTCTTGAACTCCGTCAGGCTGATGATTTCTTCGGTAGGCATCGTTCCAGTCTCCGGACTGAATTCGGTCCTACCTTACCACGCCGAAGGCTCCGGAGTGACCCGCTCCTCACATCTTCAACTCGAACCCCGCGTACCAAGTGCGGCCGTAGGCGGGTTCGAGGCCGGTCTGCCAAACGCGGTTGTAGTACTGGCGGTCGGTGAGGTTGCTGATGCCGGCGAGCAGTTTCAGCCACGGCGTGACCCGCCAGTCACTTGCGAAGTCGACCACGGTGTACGCCGGAATCTTCGCGGGAATGAAGGTTGCGCCGCTGCCGATCGGTGCATTGGAATCCTGCCAATACTGCGCGGCCGACGACACCGCGGTCAGGCTGGCCTTGTACTGTTGATCGACGCGCCAGGTGATGCCGGCCTTGGCGAGGTAGCGCGGCGCGTAGGCGGGAGTCCTGCCGGCCTGTCCCGGGATCACGCTGTTGGTGAAGCGGGCGTTCAACAGGCTCAGGCTGAAGAAACCTTCCAGGTGTTCGCCGCGGAGCGCGCGCGCGGTCGGTGCGAAGAAGTCGTAATTGATCTGGCCTTCGAAGCCGCGGTTCCGGGTGTCGCCGCTGTTGACCTCGATGACGTCGGTGGCGTTGATGTGCTGCGCCTCGATGCGGTTCTTGAAGTCGATCCAGAACACGCTGGCGTCATAGTACAGGCCGGTCACCGGCACACCGTGCACGCCGGCTTCCCACGACAGCGACTTGGAGGGATCGGGCGCGTTGCCCGGCACCACGTTGGCGAACGGTGAGGCCATGTCGAAGTACCGCAACGGGCGCCAGCCCTTGGAGACGTTGAAGTAGGTTTCGTTGCCCTTGCCGAAATCGTTGCCGATGCCGAGCCCGAACAGCGGCACGGTGCGCGAATCGGATTCGTGGATCAGCGGGCGCGAGAGGAATGGCGGACGCACGCTTTCATCGACCGCGACGCGTTCCTTTTCGAGGCGGATCGACGGCACAACGTGGATCTCGTGTGGCAGCCGGAACACGTTTTCGGCGAACACGGCGTAGTAATTCGATTGCCGCTTCTGGCGAAGGCGCGGCGTGCCGTCACGATCGTAGCGGTCAACGTACAAATCGGGGTCGGTCCATTGCCGGAATGGATCGTTGCCATGAAACGCCACCACGCCCGCAGTGAAGGCGTTGGCCTGTCCCCATTTCTTGCGCACGCGCGCGTCCAGTCCTTGCGTGCGGAACTGCTCGTCTTGCAGCGTCGTCGTGGATGGCGGCGGTTGCGGCGGCGGCGCACTGCCGGCGCCGCGGCTGGCGAGATCCTGATAACCCGCCCACAGCTTGCCGATGAACAGCCAGCCGTTGGCCCATTCCTGCTGGTGGCCCAGCACGATCTGGTAGCGATCCACCCAGTTGCGGTTCCATGGCGTCGGCGTTGCGTCCGGATTCGCCAGCCATTGCGGGTAACTCATCCGACCCGCGTCGCCGGAATCCGCGTCGATCGCGTGCAGGTCGAGCCACGTGTATTGCGTGTCGCTCGGACGGTACTCGACGTACAGGTCGGCCTGGCGCATCTGCGACTGCGCGTTCTGGCGCGTGCCGTCGCTGCGCACATAACCCGCGTCGGCGCGGTACGTCCATTTGCCGGCGCTGCCCTCCAGCACGTTGTAAGTGGAATACAGGCCGTGGCTTCCGATCACCTGTTCGGTGCTGATCGTCAACGGCGTGCCTGGCTTCGGGCGCTTGGAGACCATGTTGATGACCGGCGCAGGCTCGGGCCCGTACAACAGGCTCGAACCGCCGCGGATCAACTGGATGTCGGCGATGCTGTTCGAGAACGGCATCGCGTACAGCGTGGGAAAACCGATCCAGTCCGATTCCAGCGGAATGCCGTCCTGCATCACCAGCACGTATTCCGATTCCTGCGGATTGCCGAGGCCCCGGTAGCTCAGGTTGAACTGTGTCGGCGTCGGCTGCTGTGCCACCAGCACGCCCGGCGAACGCGCAAAAAGCTGCTCGAGGTTGTTGCCGACGACCGTGGGCTGCAGGTCGAGGTGCGTGACGGTTGCTTTCTTGGTCACGGTGATCTCGGTGCCCGACACCTCTGACATCTGGTGCTTCAGCTTGGCCCCGATGTATTTGCGCCAGTCGTTGGGTTTCTGGCCCTTGACGTTGATCGTCGGCAGCGTTTGCGTGGACTGGTTTTGTTGCTGCGGTGCGGATTGCGCGTCGCCGGTTTGTTGCGCAAGGGCGAGCGGCGCGAACAACGCGAGCGACAATGCGAGTGGCACGACAGCAGGACGCAAAGGGTGCATCGAGGGTTCCGTAAACGCGAACGGCAATCGTTTACTTTCCACGATCCGCGCCGATCGCGCCATAGGCCATTGGTTTACTCCGCGCTCCGACGTCCCTTCCGTCGGTTGCGCTGAGCCCGGACTTGCTCCGGGCGAAGCCCAATGGCCGACGAGTCGTGGTGTGTGAGCCGCGCCCGTTGTTGGGCTTCGCTTCGCTCAGCGCCAACCTGCAAGAGCGATCTGACGTCGCATGCGAATCGGGCGCCGGGTTGCTACTTCTGGCACTGTGGTGAATGCTTGCCCGGTAGCAAGCTGATCCATTCGAAATGGGGAGTCGAGTCATGCACATGCGAATGAGTGGGCGCAGCGTTTCTTCGATCCTTTTCGCTGCACTGTGCGTCGCGGTGACGGGACCGACTTTCGCGCAATCGCGCGATGCCACGCACGCGCCAAAGACGACGACACCGCCGCCATTGCAATTCCGCTACATGGGTCCGCCGGCCGGTGGACGCGTTGCGTCGGTCGCGGGGATCCCCGGCGACTACTCGACGTATTACCTCGGTTCGGCCTCGGGCGGCTTGTGGAAATCCACCGACGGCGGGCACACCTTCAAGCCGATCTTCGACGAGCAGGATACGTCCGCCATCGGCGCCATCGCGGTTGCGCCCGCCGACCCCGACACGGTGTGGGTGGGCACCGGCGAACCTTGGACGATTCGTCCGAGCGACATTGTCGGCGACGGCGTGTACAGGTCCACCGACGGCGGCGCGACCTGGAAACACATGGGCCTGCCGAAGACAGGACGCATCGCGCGCATCCTCATCAACCCGAAGGACACAAACAACGTGCTGGTTTGCGCCGAGGGTTCCGGCGCGGTGCCGCAACACGAACGTGGCGTGTTCCGCACCACCGACGGTGGCAAGACCTGGAAGCAGACGCTGTTCGTCAATGAGGAGACCGGCTGCAGCGGCCTCAGCATGGATCCGGGCAACTCCGACACGGTGCTCGCCGGCACCTGGCAATTCAGCGTGCGCACCTGGGCCGAGCTGAGCGGTGGTCCGGGCAGCGGCGTTTACATCTCGCACGACAACGGCCAAACCTGGACGCATCTGACGACCGAGAATGGATTGCCGAAGCCGCCGCTCGGCAAGATCGACGTGTCCATCGCGCCTTCCCATCCGCAGCGCATGTACGCGTTGATCCAGACCAAGGACCAGGGTTCGGTGTGGCGCAGCGACGACGGCGGCAGCAACTGGAAAGTGGTGAGCTGGGATCGCAACCTCATCATGCGCGCGGGCTACTACATCTTCATCGAGGCCAATCCCAAGGATGCCGACGGGGTGCTGGTGCTCAACAGCGGCGATCATTATTCGAGTGACGGCGGCCAGACTTTTTCCGGCGAGGGCGGCAAGAAGGTGAAGCCGCTCGGTGCCGCGTCCTGCGGCGATTGCCACGACGGCTGGATCGATCCGACCGATCCAGCGCACTATGTGCTCACCGATGACGGCGGCGCCAACATCGCCACCGGCGCGGGTACGTCCATGCACGTCGCGCTACCGAACGGGCAGCTCTATCACGTCGCGAGCGACGACCAGGTACCGTACTGGATCTACGGCAACCGTCAGGACGATGGCGGTTGGCGCATTTCCAGCGACCTTTCACAACCGAGCGGCAATGGGCTTTTGCCGGAAGACGAATTCATGCCGGAGCGCCACGCCTTCGGGCCGCGCTTCGACGAAGACGAAGGCAGGCCCGGAGGCAAGCCCAAAGTCGACAAGCAACGACTCGCGCAATATCCGAAAGCCGCGCCGGCGCCGAAAGGCTGGGCGCTCGGGTCGAACGGTGAACCCAAGACACCGCCAAACCGCAGCGGCTTCGAAGGACCAAATGAAGAGCCGCCGACGTACCAGTATTTTCCGAACGCCTGCGAGTCCGGATTCACCATTCCCGAGCCGGGCAACGCGGACATCGTGTGGTCGTCGTGTTACGGCAACGAGCTGTATCGCTTCGACCTCGCGCAGGGAACGCCGCACTCGGTTTCGCCATCCGTCGTCGGGCTGGATTCGCCGCCGGACAAGCTGAAGTACCGTTGCCACTGGACCCCGCCGCTGGCGATCGATCCCTTCGACCACGGCAGCGTCTTGTATGGCTGCCAGATGGTGCTGCGCACGACGGACAAGGGGCATTCGTGGACGGAGTTCAGCCCGGACCTCTCGACGCGCGATCCGTCGCTGATCGTCCCGAGCGGCGGCATCATGCAGGACAACCTCGGCCAGTACTTCGGCGCACTCGTATGGTCGCTGGCCTACTCGCCGATCGAGAAGGGCCTGCTGTGGGCGGGCACCAACGACGGCAAGGTCTGGTACACGAAGGACGCGGAGTCGCAAGGGCAACCGCAGTGGATTGACGGCACCGCGAACCTGCACCTTCCGCCGCGTGGCAACATCAACCAGATTTCTCCGTCGCATTTCCATGCGGGCACCGCGTACATCGCGGTGGATTTCCGCTTCGCCGGCGAAGGCAACCACAAGCCGTACATCCTCGAGACCACCGACTACGGCAAGACTTGGAAGAACATCAGCAGCAACCTGCCGTCCGATAATCCGCTGGACTACACACTGAGCGTGGCTGAAAACCCGAACCGCGAAGGCATGCTGTTCGCGGGCACCGGCCATGCGTTCTATTACACGATGGACAACGGCAAGCACTGGACGCGATTCCGCAAAGGCCTGCCGCCTTCGCCGGTCACGTGGATCAACATGCAGCCGCACATGCACGATGTGGACGTGTCCACCTACGGCCGCGGCGATTACATCCTCCCGAACATCGCCACCTTCGAGCAAACCGGCAGTCCGGATCAACCGCACAGTGGAGCCACGCGGCTGTTCACACCGGGCGAGCTCTACCGGCAGGCGCGCAGCGCCTACCCGACCGCCGCCCAGCCGGCGCGGCCGCTGTTCCAGTTCCATCTGGCGAAGGCGCCCAAGCAGCCGGTGCAGTTGCAGATCCTGGATGCGCAGGGAAAGGCGATCCGCACCGAAAAACTGCAGGCGCACCAAGGCCTTAATGGTGCATATTGGGATCTTTTCTACGACACCCCGACCGATGTCAGGTTGCTCACGACGCCGCCCGAAAACACACACATCTGGGACGAGCCGCGCTACCAAGGCAAGACGTATCGCACCATCATCCACTGGGGCATGATGCCGCACACCGGCACGCCGATCGCGGCGCCGGGCAGCTACGAGGTGCGGCTGACCGTGGACGGCCGTACTTACACGCAGCCCTTCAAGGTGCTGAAGGATCCGAAGATCAAGGCAAGCGATGCGGTGTTGAACGACTCGACTGCACTGCAGGTGCAGATTGCCGACGCAATCACCGAGACATCGGACATGGTCAACGCCATGGAAAAGTGGCGCAAGCAGATCGAGGACCAATTGAAGACGCACGCTTCGGGTGCCACGGCGGATGCGCTCCAGCATCTCGATGCACAGATCCTGGAGGTCGAGAACCAGTTGGTCAGTCCGGAAGCCCGGCTCAGCGACGACAAGCAGTACTCCACGCCGTTCCGGATGTACTGGAACCTTCGCTGGCTCGCCGGCCGGGTTGGGCAGGGCATCCAGAATACCGCCGGCGGTTCCGACTACGAACCCACCGTCGCCCAACGCAACGATTTCGCCAAGCTGCAGGCACAGCTCGCCGCCGCGCGCACGACGTTCGAGAATCTCAAGACCACGACCGTGCCGGCGTTCAACCGCCACATGCGCGGCAACGACGTCGCGATCAAGGTAGGCGGATAGGGCGCCACGGAAGCTCTGATTTTGCTTGTCATACCGGCGAAGGCCGGTATCCAGCAGGCGGGCGAGGTTTATGGGATGCCGTCAGGGGTTTCTGCAACACTCGAACTGGAAGGAGACGCTACATCGGTGACGTGTGGAATGTGCGGTGGTCCTCGTTGGGCTTCGCTGCGCTCAGCACCCACCTACAAGAGCACGCCGCCGTGCCGGGCGGCATCAGTCCGGAACGGCGTCGTGGTAATCGAGGGACTGCGTGCGATCGGGCGGGCCATCGCGCTTCAGCCTTGCGGCGATGGGTGTCGTCAAAATGGAGACGACGAAGTTGAGCGCCAACGCCAGCAATCCGATGTAGATGCCGTAGTGCGCGTCGCCGAAGACGAACGTGTAGACAGGCTTCAGTCCTTGCGCGTACGCAAGCGCGCTGCCGAGCACCATGCCCGCCAACCATCCGAGCAACAGTGCGGACGCGCGTAGCCAGCGCGTGTACAGACCGCAGATCACCGCCGGAAAAATCTGCAGCATCCAGATGCCGCCCAGCAGTTGCAGGTCGATCGCGAACTTGGTGGGCAGGTACAACACCGCCAGCAACGCGCCGAATTTCACCAGCAGCGAAATGTTCTTGGCGATCCGCGATTCCTGCGCGTTTGAAAGGTTTGCGTTGACGTAGGCGCGCCAGATGTTGCGGGTGAAAAGGTTCGCGGCACCGATCGACATGATCGCGGCCGGCACCAGCGCGCCCAGCGCGATCGCGGCGAAACAGAATCCGGCGAACCACGGCGGGAAGCTCGCGTTGATCAGCGCGGGCACCGCCATCGAACCGTCCTTGACGTCGATGTGCGCGGCCAGCGCCATGTAGCCGAGCAGCGCCACCAGCCCCAGCATGATGCTGTAGGCGGGCAGCCACACCGCGTTGCGACGGATCGTCGCGGGGCCGTCGGCCGAAAGCGTCGCGGTGGTCGCGTGCGGGTACAGGAACAACGCGAACGCCGAACCCAGCGCCAGCGTCGCGAACGACCAGTACTGGTCGGGCTTCAGCAGGACGCCGGTGTCGCCGCCTTTCGCGGCGAACGCCTTTTCGGCAGCGTCGAACACCGCGCCGTAACCGCCCAGCTTGATCGGAATGATCACCACCGCCGCGATCACGGTGATGTAGAGCATCGCGTCCTTGACGAACGCGATCAGCGCGGGCGCGCGCAGGCCGCTCGAATACGTGTACAGCGCCAAGATCACGAACGCGATGATCAGTGGCGTCTCGCGGCCGATGCCGAGCGCGCCGAGGCCCATCGCCTCGAACACTTTTTCGAGTCCCACGAGTTGCAGCGCGATGTAGGGCATCGTTGCGAGCACGCCTGTGACCGCAACGGCCAGTGCCAGGCCGCGGCTGCCGTAACGACCCTCGACGAAATCGGCCGAGGTGATCCAGCCGTGTTTCCTGCACGCGTTCCACAACCTCGGCATGGTCAGGAAAACGATCGGGTACACGAACACGGTGTATGGCATCGCGAAGAAACCGTATGCGCCGACCGCGTAAACCAGCGCCGGCACCGCGATCAGCGTGTAGGCGGTATAGAGATCGCCGCCCAGCAGGAACCAGGTGACGAACGCGCCGAACCGACGGCCGCCGAGGCCCCATTCGTGCAACTGCGAGAGATCGCCGCGGCGCCAGCGCGCCGCGAAGAAGCCCAGCACCGTGACCAGCAGGAAAAAGAATGCGAACACGCCGAGCGCGGTGGCATCGAACCGGACACCGCTCACGCGTGCCACCCGCGATGCACGATCCAGGTCAGCAGCGCCGCCAGTACGACCCACGCGAACTGCCAGACGTAAAAGAACGGGAACCCCGCGATCGTCGGCTGCGCGCGGTTGTAGAACGGCACCCACAACAGCGCGATGAACGGAATCAGCAACAACCAGGGCGTGAGTTTGCGCGGCATGGGCTGCGTGCTCCTCAAGGTGCGGGGCAGGACGTCCGGTGGCGGCCGTGGCATCATACGCGCCTTCGCGGCCCGTCACGGATCACGTGGAACAAAAGCGCGTCCAGTTCGATTTCGAGATCGCCTTCAGCAATGGCGGCGGCCTCAAGGGTTGGGATTTCCGGCTCGACATCGAAGGCGACGACATCTCGGACGAGGTGCTGGCCGACTACATCGTTCGCGACCTGCGACTATTGATGGTCGGCAGCGTGGCAGTCAGCAACAAGAAGATCATCAGCGAGCCGCACAAGCGCGTGTCGTGAACGGTTCGCGCGATGCGCGGTTCAGGGGAAAGTAAACGCGCCCGGCGCGGGGGGAGAACCGATGGCCAGCAACATCAACCGCGGACCTCGCCAGATCTGGCTTGCGTTGGTCTGGTCGCTCAAGGGCTTGCGCGCGGGCTGGCGCACCGAGGCTTCATTCCGCCTCGAGGTGATCCTGTTCGTGATCCTGTTCCCGATGGGGTTGTGGCTGGGTGACGGCGCAGTCGAGAAGGCGCTGCTGGCCGGTTCGCTGCTGCCGGTGCTGGCCGCGGAAATGCTGAACTCCGCCGTGGAATGCCTGGTCGACAAGCTGTGGCCCGAACTTGATGAAACAGCCGGCCGCGCCAAGGACATGGGTTCGGCCGCGGTGTTTCTGCTGATGGTCAACATGCTGGTGATTTGGGGCGTGATACTGCTTCCGCGCGCTTTTTAGCTGGCAGCAGCGCTGGCGCGGCGTAAAACCCGTTCGCTGCGCTCACTACGCTCAACGGGAACGGATTGAATTCAAACGGCACTGCGCTCCATGCCCATCGCCGTTGCACGGATTTGCGCCCCATGCTGCAATCATCGTCCAGACTGGCACGGAGAACTCCCATGCGCGCTGTCCGGCTTGCCGTTTCGTGTTTCGTGCTGATGCTCGCATGCGGTCTGTTGGCCGGCTGCGGCTACAACCAGATCCAGAAGAAGGACGAGGCGGTCAAGGCCGCGTGGTCGGAAGTGGTCAACCAGTACCAGCGCCGCGCCGACCTGGTGCCGAACCTGGTCGCGACGGTGAAGGGTTACGCCGCGCACGAGGAACAGGTGTTCCGCGAGGTCACCCAAGCGCGCGCCAAGGTCGGGCAGGTCACCGTCAATGCCGACGACGCAGCGTCACTCGCCAAATACCAGGCCGTGCAAGGCGAGTTGTCCAGTGCGCTGACGCGCCTGATGGCGGTTTCGGAAAACTATCCGAACCTGAAAGCCGACGGCTTGTTCCAGAACCTGCAGGCACAGCTCGAGGGCACCGAAAATCGCATCACCGTCGCGCGCCATCGCTATGTCCAGGCGGTGCAGGATTACAACAGTTATATCCGCGGGTTTCCCGTGAACCTTACCGCGAAGGCGTTCGGTTACACGGTGAAACCCAATTTCGCAGTGGACAACGAAGCGGCGATTTCAACCGCACCGAAGGTGGATTTCGGCACCGCGCCAGCATCGGCTCCGCCGCCTGCTCCAACGGCTCCCGTCGCGCCGACGCCGCCGTCCGCACCGGCACCGGCTTCGAGCACCCATTGAAGCACTGACATGTCCTTCGACTCCGATTCCGTTCGCACTGAGCGTCGCTGCCAAGCCGCGGAGTCGAAGTGGCGAGCGGAATCCACGCCCAGTGCGAACGGTCCTCGCATGCGTGCTTTCTTCAGCGCGACAACGTGGCTGATTATTGCCAGTGTGTGCGCGATGCTCTTTTCCGGCGTCATGCGCGCCGACGTGGCCGTGCCCGCCTTGAAGGCGCGCGTCACCGATCTCACCGGAACGCTCTCGGCACAACAGACACAGCAACTGGAAGCTCAACTCGCCGCGCTCGAACAGCGCAAGGGCGCGCAGATCGTGGTGCTGATGTTGCCGACTACCCAACCCGAAGACATCGCCGATTACGCGACGCGCGTGTTCGATCAGTGGAAGATCGGTCGCAAGAACGTGGATGACGGCGTGCTGCTGGTGGTTGCGAAGGACGACCATCGCGCGATGATCGAAACCGGTTACGGCCTCGAGGGCGCAATCCCGGATGCCGCAGCGTCGCGCATCATCCACGAGTACATGTCGCCGAAGTTCAGGACCAACGATTTCTATGGTGGCCTGGACGATGCGATCGGCGCGCTGACGAAACTGGTGGACGGCGAACCATTGCCGCCGCCGCTGCAGGGGCCGCAGCGCAACGGTGGCGGCGTGGTGCACGGGCAGGACTGGTTCACGGGCCTGGTGGTGGCGTGGATCGTGATTGTGTGGGCGCGCGGGCTCTTCGCGCGCATTCCGCGGATGCCGCGCGCGGGGCTGGTCGGTGGTGCGACGGGTGTATTGGCATGGTTGTTCAGTGGCTTGTGGCCGCTGGGACTCGGGCTCGGCATCGTCGGGTTGCTGATCGGCCTGGTCGGCGGAACCGGCGGCACCTTCGCGCGACGCGGCGGCTCCGGTGGCTGGGGCGGGTTCGGCGGCGGCGGATTTGGTGGTGGCGGATTCGGTGGCGGTGGCGTCGGTGGAGGCGGCGGATTTTCCGGCGGCGGCGGTTCCACCGGTGGCGGCGGCGCTTCGGGGAGTTGGTGATGGATGCGATTCGTTGGTTGCGGCACTGGTTCCATGCGCCTGCGAGCCGGGCATTTCCGCCCGCGGCGATGCAGGAAATCCAGGCGGCGATCGCGGCGGGCGAAGTGAAACACGACGGCGAGATCTGTTTCGCGGTCGAGGCGCGCTTGCCCGCACGCTATTTGATCGGCGGCCGTCGCGTGCGCGAGCGCGCCGAAAGCGTATTCGCCGACTTGAAGGTGTGGGATACCGAACGCCGCACCGGCGTACTGATCTACGTGTTGCTGGGCGACTACACCATCGAGATCATTCCCGACCGCGGGGTGGTGGCGCGCGTGCCCGAGGGCTCGTGGGAACGCATCATCGGCTTCATGGGCGAGCAGTTTCGCAAGGAACAATGGAAGGAAGGTGCGCTTGATGGCATCATCGCCACGCACAATCTGCTCGAGCTGTACTTGCCGCCGGGTCCCGGCCGTCGCAACGCGTTGCCGGACGAGCCGATCGTACTGTAACCGCTACGCCGGCAGCGCGGCCTGCAGCGCACCCGCGAGTTCGCCAGCCGAGGTGATCGGCGCCTGACAGGTCAATCCCGCGCAAATCCACGCGGTGCCTTCCGCGCCGCGCGCTTCGCGTGCCGCCAAGACGCCGGGCAGCGCGCCGGATTCCGAAGCAACCACGAACACGTCGACGGGATCGCCACCCGGCGCAATACCTCTTGCGCGCAGACCCTCACGCAGTGCGGCTTTCCACGCCGGCGCGCGATCGGCAGTGCAGCGCAGCCATATCTGGGGGCGCGGCCGTTCGAATTCGTTCAACGCGCGCAGCAGGGTGGGGCAGGCGTCGGGGTATTGGTCCAGCGCGTTGGCACCTGCGCGCAGCGCGCGTTCGGCGCTTTCGAGATAGCGCATGTTGCCGATCAGGTGGCCCAACCGCAGCAGTGAACGGATCGCGACCGCATTGCCATTCGGCAGCGCGTCGTCCGTCCAATTGCGGCTGCGCGCGAGCGGGGTGCCGTGCGCGGGCACCGAAAACCAGAAGCCGCCCGCGTCGTGATCCGCGAATTTGTCCAGCAGCGCATCGGCCAGCGCGATCGCCCATTCGAGGTCGCGTGCGTCGAACCCGAGCTGCAGCGTTTCGATCAGCGCATCGAGCAGGAACGCGTGATCGTCGAGAAAGCCGGGGATGCGGGAAGCCGGCTCCTCCGCGTTGGCGAACAACGCACCGTCGATCCATGTCGATTCGCGCAACGCGTTCAATGTGCGCAGCGCCATGTCGCCGCAACGCCTGTCGTCGAGCAGCCTTGCAGCACGTGCGAGGCCGGAAATCGCCAGCGCATTCCATGCGGTCAGGATCTTGTCGTCGCGCGCGGGGCGGGTGCGGGTTTCGCGGCCATCGAACAACTTGCGCCGGATCGCCGTGTATCCAGTCCGTACGTCTTTGACCGAGCGGCCGACCTCACGGGCGATGTCGTCCAGCGAGGCAACGTGCAGCAGATGCCAGGCCGTACCTTCGAAGTTCGGCGGCCGGTCCAGTCCGAACGCGAGTTCGGCCAGCGAGAACTCGGTCTCCGACAACAATGCACGCATCTGCTCGCGCGTCCACAGGTAGAACTTGCCTTCTTCGTGTTCGCTGTCGGCATCGAGCGAGCTGTAGAACGCGCCGTTCGGCGCAGACATGTCCCGCGCCAACCAATCCACGATGCCGCCGACGGCCGCAGTCGCTGTTTCGCGAAGAGGCGCGTCGACATTCGGGGTGGCGGCGAGTCGTGCGTACGCCGGCAGCAACTGCGCGTTGTCGTACAGCATCTTCTCGAAGTGCGGGATGGTCCAGCTTGCGTCCACGCAATAGCGGAAGAAGCCGCCGCCGAGATGATCCTGCAGGCCGCGCGCGGCCATGCTCGCGAGGGTAAGGGGGGCCATCGTCCGGGCCGCGTCGCGGTCGATGTCCAGCAACCATTCGAGCTCAGTTGAACGAGGAAACTTGGGTGCGCCCGGATTGCCGCCCCAGCGCGTGTCGAAACGGGATTCGACGCGCTGCAGTGCCTTGGTGCTCGCGGCGCCCGCGTCAGGCGCATGGCCGGGCGTGCCGGCTTCCGCATGCTGCATCCATGTCTGCAACTGTTCGGCGTGCGCGCGGAGTTCTTCGCGATTCGAATCGAAATATGCGCGTACCCGCTGCAGCACCTCGGGCAAGCCGGGCAGGCCATGACGCGGCGCGGGCGGAAAATAGGTGCCGATGTAGAACGGCGAAAGGTTCTGTGGATCCAGAAAGGCAGTGAGCGGCCAGCCGCCGCCGCGCTGGCTCAGCGCCTGGTGCGCAAGCTGGTACGCGCGATCGATGTCCGGGCGCTCCTCGCGGTCCAGCTTGATGTTGACGAACGACGCGTTCATCAGCGCCGCGATTTCGGGAGTCTCGAAGCACTCGTGCGCCATCACGTGACACCAATGGCAGGCGCTGTAGCCGATCGAAAGCAGGATGGGCGTGTCGGTTTCGCGCGCGTGCGCGAGCGCCATATCGTCCCAAGGCTGCCAGTGCACCGGATTGCCCGCGTGCTGGCGAAGGTACGGGCTGGAAGCATTGGCGAGACGATTGAACATCCCTCCATGCTACAGCGCCACATGGAGGAGAAGCTTGAGATCGCAGGTGCGATTCGGATACCGTGATGCGTTGACCCGCGGAGCGGCGTTGTGAACCAGTCTGTTGAATATCCCGCGTTGTACCTGAAGCGTGGCGAGGATGCGCGGCTGCGCGCGGGGCACCTGTGGGTGTTCGCCAACGAGGTGGACGTCGCCCGCTCGCCATTGACTTCGTTTCAGCCGGGCGACGCGTGCGTGATCGTCGATGCGCGCGACCAACCCGTCGGCGTCGGCTACGTGAATCCGCATTCGCTGATTTGCGCACGGCTGGTGGTGCGTGGCATGGAACACCCGCTGGACGCGCCGCTGCTGACGCATCGCCTGCAAGTGGCACTGGCGTTGCGCGAGCGCCTGTACCCGGAACCGTATTGCCGCCTGTTGTACGGCGAATCCGACGGCGTGCCGGGGTTGACGCTGGATCGCTTCGACGACGTGGTGGTCGCGCAGGCGACCACCACCGGCATCGAACGCCTGAAGCCGCAGATCCAAGCGGCGGTGCAGAAGGTGCTGAATCCGCGCGCGTTGATCTGGAAGAATGATGCGGGCATCCGCGCGCTGGAAGGCTTGATGAGCTATGCCGACGTCGGTTTCGGTGATCCGCCCGGTCCGCTGCGCGTGCGCGAAGGCGGCGTGGAATTCACCGTGGATGCGATCGGCGGGCAGAAGACCGGCTGGTTCTACGACCAGCACACCAATCGCGATGCACTGGCGCCATTCGTGAAGGGCGCGCGCGTGTTGGACATGTTCGCGTATCTCGGCGCGTGGGGACTGCGCGCGGCCGCGATGGGCGCGAAGGAAGTCGTGTGCGTGGATGCCTCGGCGTCGGCGGTGAAGCTGATCGGCATGAACGCCGAGCGCAATGGCTTCGCGGAGCGCGTGCGCGCCGAACGCGCCGATGCCTTCGATTACCTGAAGGCGCTTCGCGAACGCCGCGAACATTTCGATGTGGTGATTCTGGATCCGCCTGCGTTCGTCAAGCGCAAGAAGGATCTGAAGGAAGGTGCGTTGGCGTATCGCCGCGTCAACGAACTGGCGATGCAGGTGCTGTCGCGCGACGGGATTCTGGTGACGTGCTCATGTTCGTACCACATGCCGCGCGCGGCATTGCTGGATGCGGTGCAGCGCGGGGCCCGCCATCTCGATCGCAACGTGCAGGTGTTGCAGCAGCTGCAGCAGGCGCCGGATCATCCGGTGCATCCGGCGATCCCCGAAACGGATTATCTGAAGGGGTTTGTCTGCCGTGTATTGCTGGCATGACGTCCATGCAGAATCCGGAAAGAGGGTTGTAGTCATCGTGATCCCGGCGAAATCCTGGCCCCGGCGTTTTCTGTGACGCGAATCGAGGTTCTCGTTGCGGGGCATCCGTAATGACGAGCTTGTAATATGCCGTATTGTCTTGCCATGTCAGCCATTCGATGACTCACCCCTTCTTCGTCGATATCGACCCCATCGCGTTCCACATCGGCTCGTTCGGGGTGCGCTGGTACGGGCTGATGTATCTCGGCGGTTTCATCGGCGGCCTGCTGCTGGGTGAATACCGTCGTCGGCGCGGACGATTGCCGGTTGACCGCGATTCGTTCCTCGATCTCGCGTTTTACATAATGCTGGGGGTCATCGTCGGCGGCCGGATCTGGTACATGCTGACGTATCAGCCGATCAACTGGGTCTGGAAAGATCCGCTGCAACTGTTCCGCGTATGGGATGGCGGGATGTCGTTCCACGGCGGCCTGTTGGGAGTGTTGGTCGCGAGCCTGTGGTGGTGGTGGCGGCATCGCGCGACGATCAAGCATTACTTCGACGTGGTGGACTTCGTCGCGCCACTGGTGCCGATCGGGCTCGGACTGGGACGCCTCGGCAATTTCGTCAACGGCGAACTGTGGGGCAAGCTCAGCACGCTGCCGTGGGCGATGATCTATCCGCGCGCGTTGCAGGAGAACCCGAAATTCTCCGGCATGAGCGTGACGGAATTGCACGCGCTGTATCCGAGCGGCGTGCTGGATGCCTATGCCCGCCAACCTTCGGAACTGTACGAATTCATGCTGGAAGGCGTGGTGATGTTCGCGGTGCTGTGGGTGTTCTCGATCAAGCCGCGGCATCGTTACGCGGTGTCTGGTCTGTTCGCGTTGCTGTACGGCTGCTTCCGGTTCGCGATCGAGTTCATCCGCGAACCCGACGCGCAACTCGGGTATCTGTTCCATACCGGCTGGCTGACGATGGGCCAGGTGCAATCGATCCCATTGATCGTGGTCGGACTCCTCCTGCTGTGGATGTCACGCCGCGCACCGGTGATTCAACCGGAGCCGGTTGCAGCTACAGCCACTTCGCCCGCCTGAGCACGATATACAGGCTGATGCACACCAGAGCCGTGATGCCGATGATGATCGGGTAGGCGTAGGGTTTGGCGAGTTCCGGCATGTCATGGAAGTTCATGCCGTACCAACTCGCCAGCAGGGTGGGCGCCGCCAGCAATGCGGCCCAGCCGGCGAGGCGTTTCACCACTTCATTCTGGCGCACCGTGATCAGCGACAGGTTCACGTTCATCGCCGCGCCCAGCATTTCACGCATCGAGTTGATGGCGTCGCTGACGCGGGTGACATGGTCCTGCACGTCGCGGAAGTAGGGGCGCACTTCGTCGCGGATCACTTCCGGGTGCAGTCGCACCAGTTGTCCCAGCATGTCCTGCAACGGCGTGGCCGCGAGCTTCAGCGTCAGCAATTCGCGTTGCATGTCGTACAGGCGCCGGGTCACATCGCGGTTGGAGACGTCGGTGAACACGTCCTGTTCGAGTTCCTGCAGCTCCTGCTTGAAGTCCTGGACGATCGGCAGGTAGTTGTCGACGATGAGGTCGAGGATGGAGTACAGCGCGTAGCTTGGACCGAGCGCGAGGTGCTCGGGCGTCTGCTCGCAGGCACGGCGGGCGGGGGCATAGGATTGCGAGGCGCCGTGCCGCACCGACAACAGGTAGTGCCTGCCGACGAAAATGTGGGTTTCGCCGAAGGCGATGCTGCCCTCGTTCATCTGCGCGGTCTGCGCAACCACGAAAAGCGAGGTGCCGTACGATTCGATCTTGGGCCGCTGGTGTGCGCTGTGCGCGTCTTCGACGGCCAGTTCGTGCAAGCCGAATTCTTCCTGCAATTTTTCCAGCATCGCCTCGTCCGGCTCGACCAGGCCCACCCACACGAAACCCTGCGGCTGCGCCAGGAACTCGCTGATTTCGTCCAGTGTGATGTCGCGGATCTTCACGCCGTCCGCGCCATAGGCGGCGCAATTGGCGACCATGGGTTTGGTGGCGAGCGTGTCCATGACCCGATTATGCAGGATCGGCCGGGCGATGCAGAACGGCATCACCGTGATGCGCGGTTTGAATTCGCGCCCGCCCGCCGGTCACGCCGAAGGCAACAATGCTTCGACAGGCTCGCCCAGCCGCGCGAGATCCTTGCCGTGCAACAGGGTGCCGCCGGTTGCATCCGCAGCGGTGGGTTCGTCCACCTGTCGCACCGCCGCCAGAGTGCGATCGTCGTCCAGCGCAAGCACCCAGCCGAGTTCGCCCCCGGGAAACCGTAGCAGCGTGCCTACTGGCCATGTACCGAAATGGGCGATGTAGCGCTCGACCCAGCGCGCATCGAACTGGCCGGGCGATTCCCGCAGGTGCCGGTAAATTTCGTGGATCGACAGCGCTGAGCGATCGAGCCGGTTGCGTCCCATGGCATCGGCCACGTCGATGATCGCGGCCAGGCGCATCAATGCGTGCAGTTGGTCGCCGCTGCGGTGGTTGGGGTAACCGCTGCCGTCCAGACGCTCGTTGCTTCCTTCCACCACGGTCTGGATGGCCACCGGCGACAACCATCGGCAAGTGGCCAGTCGTTCCCGGATCAAGGCCGCGTGCTGGCGGAATTGCCGCTGCTGCTCCTGATCGAAATGGACCACGTCGCGCAAGGCCGCGGGCAAGAGCGCCTTGCCCAGGTCATGCACCAGGCCCGCCGCCGCCAGTGCCTTGCATACCACCGGCTGCAGCCCCAAGGTTGCGCCGATGTCCACCAGCCGCACCGCCACCGCGAGGCAGTGCCGGATCAACGGCAACTCCTTGTGCAGGCAGGCCAACGCGAACAACAGGCTTTCTCGATCTTCCGCGTGCAGGGCGAGCAGTTTGGCCGACTGTTGAGAAAGAAGCTTCTGGTCGACGTCTTCGCCCCGTCGCAACTTCATGATCTGGGTGGACAGGAACATCGCGCAGCCAGCCAGCTCGCGCGCCATGGGCGTGCGGTAGGTGTCCGCATCCGCTTCCATCGGATCGTCCGGCGTGCTGCCGATATACAACGAGGAAGCCCTGAGATCGCTTTTGCCAGACGCCGCATTGCGCGCCGCTTCGCGCTCGGTTTCGCTTACCAGAAACCACAGTCGCTGCTGCTGTTCGCGACCGCTTACTTCGAGACTGAAGCCGCACAGGATCCGATCGCTCCTGAAGCTCTGATGGCGCGGCCACGCCGGCGCCGCGAAGCGGCTGCCATCGGGAAACGTCATCTCGAGCTGCAGCGGCCGGGGACGGTCATCCAGCAGGGCTGCGGCGGATGCCTCCGCATCCACCAGGCATCCGTGCAACGACAGATCGCGCAGATAGCCGGTCGCGCTCGCCCCTTCGTCCTGCAGGTTGACCCGTACCTTCATGCCGCGGCGCAGTCGCGCGCGGAAACTGTCGCGCTGCTGGTGCCTTTCAAGGTACGACGGAAATTCGCAGCGGCAATAACGTCGCTGGTCTTCCTCCCAGATCTGCTGCACGGTCAATACCGGCGATCGCACCACGCCCTTCGGCCCTTGGCCGGTCAGCCGGAAACCCATGCCCTCGCACAGCGCCGGCGCGGTTTCCTCGATGGCGCTGATGTCCAGATGCAGCGCGTCTTCGCTGGCGGTTGCGACCACCACCGGCAGTTGCGCCGTTTGATCCTGTTCCGGCACCAGCGAAGCGCTGCCTGGCCGGCTCAAGGTTTCCAGCAATTCAATGATTTCAGTGGGGTGGGCGATGCGGGTGTAAAAATCGCCGCCTGCTGTCATGAGGGCCTCTTCGCTGGAAAGACGACATGGCTCGTCATGGCAGTTATCGGCCGGGGCCACCGCGTTCTTTAGCGGCTTTCGTGGTTGCGCGGAGCACTTTCGCGAGCGTCTTCCAGACGATTCATCGATAAATGCCGCGTCGCTCACGCATCAACCAGATGCCGGCCAGCAATCCGGACCAGACCGGCAGGGCGAACATGATCCAGGGCAGGTTGTGCTGGGGGAAAGCCGGCAGGCGTTTGGACAGCAACGCGAACAACGAAAACACTGTCATGAGTACGGCAATCGCCAAGCTGAAGCGGGAACACCCGACGCCTGGCTTGCGCACGCGCAGCAACCCAGGGATCAGCAGCCACGCAAGGGGATTGAACAGCCACAGGTTCTCGTTGGCCCACGCGGCACGATGCGCGGTCGCGAACCACAACACCAGCATCAGCGCACCGGACAATCCCGCCAGCGAAGCGTACAAGGTGCCGACCACGGTAAACCACCATCGCTCGATTTCGTACTGTTCGCGAAATCTGGCCGCGACGACGAAGGCGAGGCCCAGCACCAGTCCCGCGATCAGCAGCGGCCAGCGTATGTCCGGCGGCTGATTGGGCGGCGAGGGCAGGCGTTGCGGCGACAACACGGTTTCCGATTGCACCAGTGGCGTGCCGTCGGTTGCGCGCACGCTGCGCAATTCGTCCATCAGCCTTGCGGGGATGAAGGCGCCGGTCCAGTGCGTCAACGGTTGATCGGCATAGGGACCGAGGCCGAGATCCAGCAGGTACATCAGCCACGGTTGTCCCGACATCAGGCGATCGGTTTCGCTGCGGTAGGTTTCCCCGTGCGCCGCGGGGCCGGTCAGTTGCCGTTGCAATGCTCCGCCGAGCACGCGGTCCAGCACGTCCCGCACGCGCGTGGTGCAGTTGTCCGCGAAGTAGCGATACCGGTAACGCGAGTGCTCCGGCCGCACGTTCCAGACCAGGAAATCGCGCAGTGCGGCGCGCTGCTCGGGCGTCAGGTTCAAATGCTGGTCGGTGATCGAGCGGCCTTCCCCGGAAAATTGCTGGATGTCGTCGGCGACCGGCCAGCCGGCTGCGCGGTAGATCATGATGCCGCGTGCGAAATTGAGATAGAAATCCTTTTCGTTGAAATCGAACATGCCGTAGTTGAAGGCATAGGCCTCGCCGCTCGAAGTGTCGGTGACGACCAGCGCATCATGGCCGAAGCGCTCCCAGTAGATCGTGCCGGGCCCGTAGGTGTAGAGATCCACGCGCAGATCGGCACCGGGCGCGTCGGCGACGCCGGCGCGGGAAGGTAGCGACAACGCTGCGATGCCCAGTGCCGCAAGAATGGCAAGGCACCGAACAAGGTTCCCTGAAGGCATTTCTCGATCCGTCGCCCCGACGCAGGCCGGGGCCCAGTATCAACAGCAGCGCATGATAAAGGCAAAGACACCGGACCCTGGCCCGCGCCGGGACGACACCGGGCGGGATGGGCCTATGCAGGGCCCCGAGTCCCGCTATGCAGCGGCTCCCTTGCGGACGCGGAATTGAAGAACCCGCCGATCATCCGCGCGCGTCACGTCGAATGCATAGTCGCCCAGCATCGCAGTTTCGCCGGGATCGGGCAGGTGGCCGATCTCGGCCGTGACGAGGCCGCCGACGGTGTCGTATTCCTCGTCGGAGAATGCGGTGTCGAACTGGACGTTGAAATCCTCGATGGGCGTCAACGCATCCACCAGCCAGCTTCCGTCGGATTGGGCCACTATCAATTTCGGCGGGACCGCGTCGTCATGCTCGTCGTCGATTTCGCCGACGATTTCCTCGAGCACATCCTCGATGGTGACAAGGCCGGCAACGCCGCCGTATTCGTCCACCACGATCGCCATGTGATTGCGCGAACGGCGGAATTCGGCCAGCAGCACGTTGAGCCGCATGGATTCGGGAATCATCACCGCGTGGCGCAGCAGCGCGCGCAAATCCATGGAACCGTTCTGCTGGCGTCGCAGCAGGTCCTTGGCGAGCAGTATCCCGAGGATCTCGTCCTTGTCCTCGCCGTGCACCGGAAAGCGCGAGTGGCCGGATTCGACCACGGTTTCCAGGATCGCGGGCAGGTCATCGTCGATATCCAGCGTGACCATCTGCGCGCGCGGCACCATCACGTCCCCCACCACCATTTCGGTGACGTGGATCGCGCCTTCGATCATCGCGAAGGTTTCGCCGGTGAGCAGACCGTTGCTCTGCGCCTCGCGGAGTTCCGCGAGCAATTCCTCGGGGCTGCGGGGTTCGCCTGAGAGCATGTGGCCCAAACGATCCCACCACGAGCGGTGGGCGAGGCCGGGTGTACTTGGGGGTTCTGCGGACATAAAGGGAAACACGTCCCCGCGGGGGCGGAACATCGATTTTAGCGGATTTCCGCCGGGGGCGTTTTCACGGGGGCGGTTGCGCCGATTCGACCTGTTTGTCCCCCGGGTCGAGTCGGGGCAGGCTCTGAGCGTATCCCGTCTTTATGAAGATGGGCAGGTCGAGGGACAGCGGCTTTCGGCTTCATTCGCTGCTCGCTACACCCAACGCGAACGGATCATTTTCAAAGGAAGGTATTCTCGGCAGCTTCAGCGCGCGTATGGATCGGCGATGCCCAGCTTCGCGAGCACGCGGGTTTCCAGTTTTTCCATGCGCGCGGCCTCGATTCCTTCCTGATGGTCGAAACCGAGCAGGTGCAGGATGCCGTGCACGGTGAGATGCGCATAGTGCTCACGCGCCACCTTGCGCTGTTCGCGGGATTCCCGAGCCACCACCGGCGCGCAGATCACGAGATCGCCCAGCAGCGGCGAGGTCACGCCCCGTGGCAGTTCCGCCGGAAAAGACAGTACGTTGGTGGCGTGATCCTTGCCGCGGTATTGCCGGTTCAACGCCCGCCCTTCACGCTCACCGACAAGCCGGATCGACAGTTCCACTGGGTTGCGATGACGTGCTGCAAACAACGCCGCCTCGGTCCAGTGCCTGAAGCTGGCGGCCGCGGGTACGCCGCGGCGCGCGATGGCGTAGTCCACATGGACCAGCAACCCTGGTGTCTTGCGGGGACCGGCGCCGCCGAAGGATCGTAACGGGCGGCCGGTGCGGCGATCCGCATGGCCGGGATTCATCCGCGATCCTCGTCGCGTGTCGGCCGCGAATGGGGTTCCGGTTCGAGTTTTCCGTTTGCGCTTTCTTCGGCCCTCTCGTAGGCGCGCACGATTTTCGCGACCAGCGGGTGCCGCACCACGTCGCGCGCAGTGAAGAACGTGAAGCTGATGCCTTCGACGTCGCGCAGCACCTCGATCACGTTGCGCAAACCCGAGCGGGTGTTGCGCGGCAGGTCGACTTGGGTCACGTCGCCGGTGACCACCGTGGTCGTGCCGAAACCAATGCGGGTCAGGAACATCTTCATCTGCTCGACGGTGCTGTTCTGCGCTTCGTCGAGGATCACGAACGAATCGTTGAGCGTCCGTCCGCGCATGTAGGCCAGTGGCGCGATCTCGATCACGTTGCGTTCGATCAGTCGCGCGACCTTGTCGAAACCGAGCATTTCATACAGCGCGTCGTACAGCGGGCGCAGGTAGGGATCGACCTTCTGCGCCAGATCGCCCGGCAGGAAACCCAGCTTCTCGCCGGCCTCGACCGCGGGGCGAACCAGGATCAGGCGCTGCACGCGCCCGGTCTCCAACGCCTCGACCGCGCTCGCGACCGCAAGATATGTCTTGCCGGTGCCGGCCGGACCGATTCCGAAATTGATGTCGTGCGTGGCGATCGCGTGCAGGTAGCGCACTTGGTTCGGGCCGCGCCCGCGGATCGTGCCGCGCTTCACCTTGATCGCGACTTCCTGCGCGCCTTCGGCCTGTTGTTCGGCCAGCGCATCGACGCCGGCTTCCGACAGGCGCAGGTTCAGCGCCCGGCCGTTCAGGGTTTCGTGTTCGGTCGCTTCGTAAAGATTGCGCAGCACGCGCTCGCCGGATTTCACTGCGGGTTCTTCACCGATCACGCGGAACACGTTGCCGCGATTGTTGATCTCGACACCGAGCCGCAGCTCGATCTGGCGCAGGTGCTCGTCGAACGGCCCGCACAGGTTGGCCAGTCGTTGCGTGTCGTCAGGTTGGAGCGTGAAGTCGTGCTGGATAATGCCTTCGGTCATTGATATTGCATGGCAGTGAATACTTTTTGTTCGTCATTCCGGACGTCGCGTAGCGGCGATCCGGAACCCAGTGTCTTTCGCTTTCTAAGTCACCGGGTTCCCGCTTTCGCGGGAATGAGGGCAAAAACAATGTCGCATTTCAATCAATCGCAACGCGCCCACGCAGCGAATTGGTCAGCGGGGCGGTGATCACGACATCGACGAATTGCCCGACCAGGCGCACGTCGCCCGCGAAATTCACCTGGCGCATGTTCTCGGTCTTGCCGGTCAGCTCGTTGGGATTCTTCTTGGCTGGGCCGGTGACCAGGATGCGCTGGGTGGTGCCCACCATGGCCTCGCTGATCTTCGCGGCGTGGAAGTCGATCGTCTCCTGCAACCGCATGAGGCGTTCGTGTTTCACCGTGTCGGGCGTCGGATCGAACAGGTTGGCCGCTGGCGTGCCGGGCCTCTTCGAATAGATGAAAGAGAAGCTCTGGTCGAAACCGACGTCCTCGATCAGTTGCAGCGTTTGCGCGAAATCGGCGTCGGTTTCTCCCGGGAAGCCCACGATGAAATCCGACGAGATGCAGATGTCCGGCCGTGCCGCGCGCAGTTTCGCGATCCTCTCCCTGTACATGGCCGCCGTATAGTTCCGCTTCATCATCATGAGGATGCGGTCGGAACCCGATTGCACCGGCAGGTGCAGGAAGTTCGCGAGCTTGGGCACGTCGCGGTAGGCCGCGATCAGCGAATCGGAAAATTCGAGTGGGTGCGAGGTGGTGAAGCGGATGCGGCCGATGACGTCGATTTCGGCGATCGCGCGGATCAGCAGTGCCAAATCGGCCGTGCCACCGTCGAACATCGGTCCGCGATAAGCGTTGACGTTCTGGCCAAGCAGGTTGACCTCTTTGACGCCTTGTTCGGCCAGCGATGCAACTTCCGCCAGCACGTCGTCGAACGGACGCGAAATTTCCTCGCCGCGCGTGTAGGGCACCACGCAGAACGAGCAGTATTTCGAGCAGCCTTCCATGATCGACACGAACGCGCTCGGACCTTCCGCGCACGGTTCGGGCAAGCGATCGAACTTCTCGATTTCCGGGAAGGAAATGTCGACCTGCGGTTTGCCCGTGGCACGGCGCGCGTCGATCAGGTCGGGCAGGCGGTGCAATGTTTGCGGACCGAACACCAGATCCACGTATGGCGCGCGCTCGACGATCGCCGCGCCTTCCTGGGATGCCACGCAACCACCCACGCCAATCAGCACGTCCGGGTTCGCCTGCTTGAATTCCTTCCAGCGACCGAGTTGGCTGAACACTTTTTGCTGCGCCTTTTCGCGGATCGAACAGGTATTCACCAGGATCACGTCGGCTTCGGCCACATCCTGCGTGCGCACCATGCCGCGCTCGGCGCCAAGCACTTCCTCCATCTTGCGGGAGTCGTATTCGTTCATCTGGCAGCCGTGGGTCTGGATAAAGAGTTTTCCAGAACCGGGCTTTCCAGAATCGGGCTTCTTCGATCCGGACTTGGCAGGGGCGGGGATATCGGCCATCGGGAAAGCGGGCATGCTGAAACCCGCATTGTAGCGGGGGCAGCCGAGGGCCGAAGTGTCTGCCCACCTGCCTGCAACGGAAACGGTATGCCAGGATGTGCGCCGCCGCGCGCTTTTCGTATCAAGGACTTGGCAGCGACGGTCGGTCGGCGCACACTCAAGCCCCATGAACGCCACGTTCCGCGTGGGGGCACGCAGCGGCCGGCGCAGCGTGGCCCTGTCAAAGACGACCCGCCTGATCCAGGTGGCGATGGCGTGCGCGCTGCTGATGGCTGCGGCCTGGGCCGGACCGGCCGCGGCCAGCGTGTTGTACCGTTGTGTCGGCAGTCAAGGCGAGATCGCATACGTCAGTCATACCATCGGCTATCGTGATTGCGCGAAGCTGGGCGCATGGGCCACACCGCGCGTGCATCGCGTCGAGGCGAGCCTGCAGACCACCCGTCCCCGCGACCAGCCCAGCGGCACCGTGCTGCCGGGCAAGCCGCCGCATGAAGTCAAGGCCAATCCCTCGGTGCTGAAGGTGACGCCGCTGGGTGAGGACAACTCGATTCGCGTGCAGAAGCTGACGCCGACGCAGGCGTGGCAGCCGCTGCCGGTCGCGATCCTGGATACGTTGGGGGGAAGTGTGTTGCCGCACCTGCTGGGGGTTGAGCCGGCGCCATCCACGCCAGCGATGGAGCCCGCGCCGGCCAGCAGCGCGCCCAAGCCGGCTCCGGCGGCCACCGCTCCGATCCCGCTGAAACTGGATGCCGATGTGGCCAGGCCGCCGAAACGCGGTGCGGTGTATCGGGTGGTCCAGAAGAATGGCAGCGTGTTGTACACCAACGTTGCGTCGCTGGCGCAGGGAAATGATGCGAAAATGCTGTTCACCTACATCGTCGAGTGCTACGCCTGCAATGTGCATTCGAAGATCGACTGGAATACCGTGCCGCTGCATCTCGCCGACTATCACGACGACATCCACGCCGCTGCCCGCCTGACCGGGGTGAACGCGGCGTTGCTGCGCGCGATCATCCACGCCGAGTCCGGATTCAATGCGCGCGCGTTGTCATACAAGGGCGCGCAGGGACTGATGCAGTTGATGCCGGGCACGGCGTTCGAACTGGGCGTTGGCAACGCGTTCGATCCTGCCGAGAACATTGCGGGCGGCGCGCGTTACCTTGCGCTGTTGCTGCGTGATTTCCACGGCGACGTGCAGCTTGCTGCGGCCGCCTACAACGCAGGCGCCGGCGCGGTCGCGAAATACCGCGGCGTGCCGCCGTACGCGGAGACGCAGGTGTACGTGAAGCGCGTGGCGCTGCTTTACGAGCGTTACCGCAAGGCGCTCACGGCGCGCGTCGCGCCGACACTCGCGACGGCCACGGCGGCCGATTGAATCAACGCTTCAGTTCGGACGTGAGCACCGGCGCGATCGCTTCGACGATCTGGGTCGCGAGCAGGTGGTTCGCGGCCACGAGGTTGCCCGACTCCGGCAGGCCGTCCCGGCCAACCACATCGCAATAGCGACCGCCGGCTTCGCGCACCAGCAGGCAGCCCGCGGCCATGTCCCAGATTTTCAGGCCGGTTTCGAAGTAGCCATCCAGGCGTCCTAGTGCAGTCCATGCCAGATCGAGCGCGGCCGAGCCGGTGCGGCGGATGTCCTCGGCGCGTTTCAGCACCTCGCGCGTCATGCCGAGTTGAGCGTCCAGGTGGCGACGTTCGCGGTACGGGTAACCCGTGCCCAGCATTGCGCCGTCCAGCGATTCGCGCTTGCTGATGCGCATGCGCCGATCGTTGAGGAACGCGCCATCGCCTTTGCTGGCGGTGAAAATCTCGTTGCGCACGGGGTCGAGGATCACCGCGTGCACCGGCTCGCCGTGGTCGAGTTGCGCGATCGACACGCCGAAATGCGGAATGCCGCGCAGGTAATTGTGGGTGCCGTCCAGCGGATCGATCACCCATCTGAAACGCGCGCCGGCCTTGCCGGACGCGCCGCTTTCCTCGGCCAGGATCGCGTGGTCGGGATAGGCGCGTTTCAGCTCGCGCACGATCTCGGCCTCGGCCTGGCGATCGACTTCCGAGACGAAATCGAGGTGATGCTTCTCGATCACGGTGACGCTGTCGAGGCGATTCATGTAGCGCAGGATCACGCTGCCGGCGGCGCGCGCGGCACGGATCGCGACGGTGACGGCGGGTCGGGCCATGGCGATGAAGATTCCGAGGTTTGAAAAAGAACGCGCCGCACGGGGCGGCGCAATTCAGTTTAGCAGTGCCTCGTCGCGTGGCGTTAATCTTGCCCGATGAACCAATCCACCGCATCCATTCCGCCCGCGCCGCAAACGATCCGTTTCGTGCTGGCGCGCACGTCGCATCCCGGCAACATCGGTTCGGCCGCGCGCGCGATCCGCACCATGGGCTTCTGGCGGCTGGTACTGGTGGCGCCGCAGCGATTTCCCGATCCGCAGGTCACCGCGATGGCCGCGGGTGCGGACGACGTGCTGGCGAACCTGGTCGTGGCGGACAGCGTGCCGGAAGCTGTGGCCGATTGCACCCGCGTGTATGGGTTGTCGGCGCGTCGACGTGGCGTGAGCTTGCCGGAACTCGATCCGCGTGCGGCTGTCGCGGAAATCGCACCGCTGCTGAAAGCCGATCGCGAAGTAGCGCTGCTGTTCGGCAGCGAACGCTCGGGCCTCGACAACGACGAGCTGTCAGTGTGCCACGCGATGGTGCGAATCCCGAGTGCGGAAGATTTCTCGTCGCTCAACCTCGCGCAGGCCGTGCAACTGATGGCCTGGGAACTGCGCTCGGCGACCTTGCACGATGCGCGGGCGGCTCGCCAAGCGCAGAATGTTCCCGCCACCGCCGACCAGATGGAGCGCTTCTTCGAGCATCTTTTCGCGACCCTGCACGAAATCGATTTCCACAAGGGTCGTTCCGCGGTCACCATCGAGCAACGGCTGCGCCGTTTGTTTCATCGGGCGCTGCCGGATGCACGCGAGCTGCGCATCCTGCACGGCGTCCTCGCAGATGCCGAACGGATGGCGAGCTTGGCCAAAAGGCGCGGCGACGGAAACAGCTAGTCACGAACGCCCACGGATCCGTCGGTGGCTCCGATGCGTCATGGATCTTGCCGTCAGACGGCGTGGCGGCCGATGTAAAGGGCGCTGGTCGCGGAAGCCTTATTAAGCGCCGTCCCGCGGGGACGTGTAGGAAATTGCAGTGACGGTGCGTACGGTCACGCGCCTACCAGCCGCAGATGCACGACGCGCGCACGCTCCCGGTAATGCTGGGCTTCCAGGTCTTCGAGGACGGTATCCCACACGTCCGCTCCTAACCATGCCGGCCGGAGGCTTTCCAGGACATCCAGTCCCTCCTGGTCACAATGATGCCTCAGGCGCGCCAAATGGCTCAGCACGCGTTCGGTTTGCTTGGCATCGACGTTCACATCCATTGCGACCTCCACTCTGCAACTCGTGACGTACAGATGGAAGCAATAGCCGTGCCAATGTCGGTGAAAACGAACAATCGGGAGGCGAGGCGGGGCCGCGCTGGCTGCTGCGGAACTCGCCTACGTGCGACAGGAGGCCCAATCGACCCGAAGCTGCCTGTCGTGATGATCCGCTGCCGAGCAGCCTGATTTGTACGTCAGCGCAGATCCACCGCACCACTTGTGGGCCGATGGACACAACTCGGTCCCGGGTTTCTCGCCGGGGAAATCCATTGTGGCTCCGGTCGCCTCCCGACGAATGACGCCCGAGGCCCGACCGACGTGCGCAACTGCCCGAGCTGGCACACAAAATGCTTGGCGATAATGCGATTCTTATGAGATGTAACCCTAGCCCGTGCGCGGGAACTTACCTCAGCTCCGACCGAACTCCAAGTTCAAGCGGCTGTTGCCGCTTGGGTATGCGCTTGCCGCCATCGTGGCGGTCATACTGTTTTTCATGTGGGCTGCGCTGCAGGGGCAGACCGCGCTCGCTGGGGTGCTCAATGGCGAGAGCATGTGGTCGAAGGCTCAGAACCGGGCGACTTTCGATCTGCTGGCCTATGCCGGGAGCGGCAACGAGGCCGACTATGCCGATTTCCAGCGCAACTTCGCCGTGGTGACGGCCTACAACTCGGCGCGCGATGAGGTTCTGTCCGGGCATTTCAATTACATGCATGTTGTCGCCACGTTGCATCGCGCGTACATGCTGCCCGTGTCGATCCCCAACATCATTTTCGTCTTCCATCACTTTTCGCAGGCACCGTACATGGCGACCGCGCTGAGGGAGTGGCATGCGAGCGACAGGTACGTGACCGAACTGGGCGATATCGCTGCCAGCCTGCATCGCCAATATTCAACCCACCACGTGGACCATTCGGAAGTCGACGGTCAGCTCCGCCGCATCAGCGAGATCAACAAATCCGTACAGCAGACGACCAACGAGTTTTCCATGACCCTTGCCACCGCTTCGGTGGTGTTCGCGAGGGTGGTATCCGCGGGTGTCGCGTTTTTCGTATTCGCCGCGTTGTTGGTGTGGGGATGGATCGCACGCCGGGTGCTCACTGCCATCCGCGGCGACCAGGAGCGCTACCGCCGACTGTTCGATGACACGGCGGATGCGATCGTCATGGTGGACGAAGCGAGTGGCCGCATCATCGACGCCAATCCCGCAGCCGGGGCATGGACAGGGCTCGACCCGCAGGAGCTGCGCGGCGGCCAATATGCAAGCTTGTTTGCCCGTGAAGCTCCTCGTGGGGGGCTCTGGGGTGACAACGAGCTGTGCGATTGCGATGGAAGCACCCGGCCCGTCGAGATCCAGAGCCACGTCATCGCGCTCGACGGGCGGATGATCCGCCAAGCCATCATCCATGACATGTCGGCACGCGCGGAACACGAGCGCGAGATACGCACGGCTGCCGAGGCGTTGGCCAGCATCGCGGAGGGTGTGATCATTACCGACACTCATTGGCGGGTGGTATCGGCCAACCCGGCGGCGACGCGGTTGACCGGGTTTGCCCAGGAAAGACTGGTGGGCATGTACCTGGGCGAGACGCGTCATGGCGCCGATGGCGCACCGCTGCCTGCCACGATGTGGAGGGCGATCGAGAAATCGGGGCACTGGTCGGGCGATGTACAAAATCAGCGTGCCGACGGAAGCCTGTATTCCGAAAGACTCAGCATCACGGCCGTCCGCGATGTCAATCAGCGCGTGCGATATTTCGTTGCGGTGTTCAGCGACACCTCGGTCGCCGAGGCCAGCCGCCGCAGGCTTGAGCATGTTGCCACCCACGACGCCCTGACGGGCCTGGTCAACCGGGTTGAATTCGAGCGCCTGTGCCAAGCGGCAATTGAACAAACAAAGCTGGACGGGACTGCCGTGGCGGTGCTGTTCATCGATCTCGACAGCTTCAAGGTCGTCAACGACAGCTACGGCCATGCCATGGGTGATCGACTGCTGGTACCCGTGGGCGAGCGAATCCTGGGCCAATTGCGCGAAGGCGATGTTGCGAGTCGCATCGGCGGGGACGAGTTCACCGTGCTGATGCCGCGGTTGGTGCGTCGGGAGGAAGCGGCTTCGTTGGCCCGCCGGTTGTGCTCCGCGCTGGCGGAACCTTTCGAGATCGATACCTATGAGATGGCTGTAACTGCGAGCATCGGTATCGCGGTGTCTCTGCCCGGTGAGGGCGACGCCACCACCCTGGTTGCCGATGCAGACGCCGCGATGTACGTGGCGAAGACCGAGGAACGGAACACCTGGCGCTTCTATACCCCCGCGGTGCACGCTGATGCCAGCCGGCGAAGAATGCTGGCCACGGAGTTGCGTGGGGCGCTGGCATGCGGCGAGTTTCGAATGCTGTATCAGCCGGTCATCGAGATCGAAACAGGACGCATCACCGGAGTCGAAGCGCTTTTGCGATGGCAGCATCCGACGCGCGGCATCGTGATGCCGGGCGACTTCATTCCCGTGGCCGAAAGGATGGGCTTGATCCGGCACATCGACGAATGGGTGATGCGTGCGGTGTGTGCGCAGATCCGGGGTTGGGATCGATTGGGCCTGCCGCCCATCCGGGTGGCGTTGAATGTGTCGGCCCGCTGGTTTGGCCATACCGGCTTCGTGGAGGCGGTGCAAGCTGCGTTGCAGGAGAGTGCCATCGCACCGACACGCCTTGTCCTGGAGATTACAGAAGGCGCGATACTGCGGATGGGCAAGGATACCGATCGGACGCTGCGCGCCCTCGACGCAGTGGGTATCGGGATCGCAGTCGACGATTTCGGCACCGGTTATGCGTCGATGGCGTACCTGAAGCTGCCCGCAGTGGCCTATCTGAAGATCGACCGATCCTTCATCACGGGGCTGCCCGCGGATACCAACAACGCCGTGATTGCGCGTGCAATCGTGGCGATGGCGACAAACCTTGGCTTGGTCACCATTGCGGAGGGGGTCGAAACGGAAGCAGAGCGCAAATTCCTGCTGCAGGTGGGATGCGCCGAAGGGCAAGGCTATCTGTATTCGCATCCGTTGCCGCCTGGCGAGATCGTGCGCGTGTTGCGGTCCCGGCAACAGCGTGCGGAGCCGCGACTCGAACTGATTGCATCGCCACTCCGATGATGACTTGCGCTGGCCCTGAATTCCACGATCTGCGGCGGCACCCTCGTTGTGCCTGCACCAGGGGCGAAAGATGCGGTTAAAACCACCCACCATTGCGCCGCAACTGGCGTTCACGGACATCTACGGGAAGACCACCCTGATCGGCGGTGCCACCGGCCGCCGTACCTTGCTGTGCTTCTTTCGTGATGCAAGCTGCCCGTTCTGCAATTTCCGGATCTACGAGCTGACCAATCGCCATGATCGGCTCGCGAGGCAAGGTCTGGAGGTCATTGCGGTGTTTGCCGCCACACCCGAGCGCGTCAAGCGCTTCGCTGCGCGCAAGCCGCGTCCGTTCACGGTGGTCGCCGACCCCATCGCCGCCTCACATGATGCTTACGGCATCCAGCGCTCGCTCTGGCGAAAGCTCAAGGCCATCGTTACCCGTATCCCGACGTTGTTCAAAGGTCTGCATATCGTCGGATTGGCTGGGTTGAATACCAACAATCTCCTGCCGGCCGACTTTCTGATCGATGAGGAAGGGCACATCGTGGACGCCTGGTATGGGCGTGACGCCGGTGATCGCATTCCTTTCGAGCGAGTCGAATCATTTGCAGCGAAGCACGAGCGGAACCCCCAGCCGATCCGGTCCAGTTAGGCGTATTCCGTCAGCAGATCGACGCGCGCAGGGACTGCAGAGGCGGGCCTCGTCGCCGTTCTTGCTCCTGCGCCCCTTGGTCGAACAGGCTCATCGGAGTTCTTCTGAAACGAACCACAAAACGAATACTGCCCCTGGGATTTGCTCGGCCAACGGCCGCTTTCGCACAGCTCGCCAGCGCGCGTGAAGTTCCGCTTTTTTGGCCGCTATCCGCCACCCTCTTCAGACGCATCGTCCAGCTTGTCGGCACTAGCCAAAGGCGAAATCAACACCTTGTCGATGCGCGCGCCGTCGCGATCGACGATTTCGAAATCCAGCCCGTGCCAGGCGACTTTTTCGCCGGTGACGGGGATGTGTCCGAACAGTTCGATCAGCATCCCGGCCAGCGTGTAGTAATCGCCTTCCTTTTCGTTCGGCAGTTCCTCGAGCTGCAGCAGCTCGCGCAGGTCATCAGTGGCGATCGAACCCGAAACCAGCCAGCTTCCGTCCTCGCGCCGCAGTGCGGCGGGATCGCTGTTGGCCGCACTGCCGCGACTACCGGCGGGGTGCCCGACCACCGCGGTCAGCACGTCGTTCAAGGTGACCATGCCTTCGATGTCGCCGTACTCGTCCACCACCAGCGCGAACGGTGTCTTGGCGTCGCGAAATTCGTCCAGCAGGTCGAGTGCGCGCGTGGTGGCGGGCACGAATAACGGTTTGACCAACTTGCGGAACAGGTCCAGCCGTGCGGGCTGCGACGCGGCGGTGGATTCCTGCGCGAGCGTTTGCAGCAACCGCTTCACTTCGAGCACGCCAAGCACTTCATCCTCGCTTTCCCGATAGACGGGGTAACGCGAATAGGGCGTGGCGCGAATCACCGCGAGGTTTTCTGCGAGTGGCGCGGCCGCATCGAGCCATGCGATGCGGGGGCGCGGGGTCATTACGCTGTCGACGCTGCGATCGCCCAGCCGCAACACGCGATAGACCATGTTGCGTTCGTCGGAATCCAGCACGCCCTGTTCGGCGCCCTCGGCGACCAGCAGGCGGATTTCCTCTTCGCTGATCTTCTCGCGGCTGAAGCGCTGCAGGCGCAGCAGGCGCAACACGCCGCTCGTGATGATGTCGAGAAACCACACGAATGGCGTCATCAGCCACGACATCACCTGCATCGGAAACGCCACGATCTGCGCGATGCGTTCCGGCGCGACCAGCGCTGCGCGCTTGGGCACCAGTTCGCCCACGGTGATGTTGATGGTGGTGACCAATATGAAACCCAGTACCAGTCCGATCACCAGGGACGCGTGTTCGGCCACGGGTATGCTCATCCTTGCGAGCCAACCGCGGATGGCGTCGCTGATCGAAGCGCCGGTGGCGGCACCCGTGATCAGCGTGATCATGGTGATGCCGACCTGCACCGTCGACAGGAATCGGTTGGGGCGTTGCGCCAGCCGCAAGGCGACCTGCGCGCGTGTGCTGGACCGCGCCAGATAACGCAACCGGCTTTTTCGCGCGGCGATCAGCGCGATTTCGGCCAGCGCAAAGAACGCATTGCCCAGCGCCAGCAGCAGCACCAGGCCGAGTTCGGTCAGCATCGTGGCCGCTCGGGGGATTCCATCCGGGAAGTCTAGCAAGCGCGGAACCGCTTCGGACGGAACGGCTGCGCATGTACCATTTGCAGGATCACGCGCCCGGATGGAATGCCATGTTCTCGCTGCAGACGATGTTCGGCAAAGGGGATCGATTTTACGACTTGCTGGAATCCAGCGCCGGCGCCGCCCGCGACGGCGCGAAGGCGTTGCAGGCGTTGCTGGAAGCGCATGGCGAGCCGATGCTGCTGGACGGTTTCCGCGCTGCGCGCCGGCGTGAAAAGGATCTGGCGGCGCAGATCAGCGAGGCGCTGGTCAACACGTTCGTTACCGCACTGGACCGCGAAGACATCGAGGCGATGTCGTCCGCGCTGTACCGCATTCCCAAGACCATAGAGAAGTTCGCCGAACGCTACGTGATCGTGGCCAAACGCGTCGAAGGGATCGACTTCGCGTCGCGCGCCAGCCTGCTGATGAGCGCCACCGACGGGGTGGCGGAAATGGTGCGCGAGTTGCGGAACGGCATGAACATCGGCCGCATGCGCAAGCTGCAGGATCGGCTGCAGGCCACTGAATCGGAAGCAGACCGGATGTTGCTGGCGCCTTATCGCGACCTGTATCTCGGCAGCGACGATCCGATCCGGATGATGCTGGTGAAGGACCTGTTCGAATTGCTGGAAAAGGCCATTGATCGTTGCCGCGACGTGGGCAATGTCATCTATTCGATTGTGTTGAAGAACTCGTGAGAGGCTTCAGCTTCGTGGGGTCTGGGCATGCCTCCACAACTCCCGTCCGCCCCGAAAAACGCGGCGCGGGCGTTCAGCCCCTCGATTCTGGGGAGCTGAAAGCCGTGGATCGTGGCGCATGAGCTTGGGTTTACTCACCGCCGTCATCGTTATCGCGTTGGTGTTCAACTACATCAACGGTTTCCACGACACCGCCAATTCCATCGCCACGGTGGTCGCCACCAAGGTGTTGTCGCCAGGGCAGGCCGTGTTGCTGGCCGCAACCACCAACCTGGTCGGTGCGTTGTGGGGCACGGCGGTGGCGGTCACCATCGCCACAGGCTTGATCGACGCGGGCGTGCTCCAGGTCGGCGGCGAGGTGCTGATCTGCGCGCTGCTTGGCGCAACGATCTGGAACCTGATCACCTGGTGGTTGGGCCTGCCATCGTCGTCGTCACACGCGCTGATCGGCGGCCTGTGCGGCGCCGCGTTCGCTGCGTCCGACGGCAATTTTCGCGCGATCATCTGGGCCACCGACCCCAACCAGTGGTGGCGTGGCGGCGGATTGATACCGAAGGTGTTGGTACCGATGGTGGTATCGCCATTGGGGGGATTCGTGCTCGGCATCGTGGTAATGGGTGCGCTGCTGGCGCTGTTTGCGTGGTTCGGCAATCGCAAAGGCTGGCTGCGCCGATTCGGGCGCACGCCATTCGTGAATTTCTTTTTCGGCAAGGCGCAACTGTTTTCGGCTGCCGCGATGGGCGTATCGCACGGCATGAACGACGCCCAGAAAACCATGGGCATCATCGCCTTGGCGCTGGCCAGCGCCACTGCCGCGCACAATTTCGATCATCTTCCGGTTTGGCTGCACTTCCTGCGGGTGTCCGACGTCGGCGGAAAATTTCCGATCCCGGTGTGGGTGAAGGTGCTGTGTGCGCTGGTGATGGCGGCCGGCACCGCCGGTGGCGGCTGGCGCATCATCAAGACGCTCGGCCACAAGATGGTGAAGCTGCATCCGATCAACGGCTTCGCCGCGGAAACCGGTGCCGCCGCGGTGATCATCGTCGCGTCGATCTTCGGGCTGCCGGTTTCCACCACCCACGTGGTGTCGTCGTCGATCATGGGCGTCGGCGCGGCCAAACGGTTCAACGCGGTGCGCTGGACCGTGGTCGAGCGCATGGTGTGGTCATGGATCCTGACACTGCCGATCAGCGCATTCATGGCGTGGGTGTTGGTTGAAATATCTCGTCCTCTGTGGGTCTGAGTGCCGCGTTAGACTGCCACCGTGGCAACCGCGCGCATCAGCGATGAACCCGTCCGCGACGACAAGCTGGTCGTTGCGATTTCCTCGCGCGCGCTGTTCGACCTGGCCGAGTCGCACGAACTGTTCGAGCGCGAAGGGCTGGAAGCCTATCGCGGCTACCAGATCGCGCACGAGAACGACGTATTGCAACCGGGCGTGGCATTTCCGGTGGTGAAAAAGTTGCTGGCGCTGAACAGGCCGGCGCCGAATACGCCGTACGTGGAAGTGGTGCTGCTGTCGCGCAACTCCGGCGATACCGGATTGCGCATCTTCAATTCGATCCAGCACCACGGGCTCGCGATCAGCCGGGCGGCTTTCACCTCGGGCGAGGCGACCAGCGAATACATCGCGCCGTTCGGGGTGGACCTGTTTCTTTCAGCGAATGCCGAGAACGTGGCGCGCGCGCTGAACTCGGGCGTCGCGGCTGCGACGATCCTGCCCTCGCAGGTACACGACGCGCATCCGGGGCAACTGCGCATCGCGTTCGATGGCGACGCGGTGATCTTCGGCGACGAGTCCGAGCGCCTGTCGCAGGAGCAAGGCCTCGATGCGTTCCATCGCAACGAAACCGAGCACTGGAATGAACCGCTTTCTGGTGGTCCGTTTCGCAATTTCCTGGCTGCGCTGCATCGGTTGCAGGCCGCGTTTCCCCCCGAGGATTCGCCGATCCGCACCGCGCTGGTCACGGCGCGCTCGGCGCCCGCGCACAAGCGCGTGATCCTGACGCTGCGCCAGTGGGGCGTGCGCATCGACGAGGCATTGTTCCTCGGCGGCCGCGACAAGGGGCCATTCCTCGAAGCATTCGGCGCGGACCTGTTCTTCGACGACTCCCCGATCAACGTGGAGTCGGCGCGCCGGCATGTCGCGACCGGGCATGTGCCGCACGGCGTGAGCAATCGGAGTCCGGACAAGGTTTGAAACCACCTTGTCGTCATTCCGGGGCGATCGCCGGCTCCACTGGCGATCGAACCCGGAATGCCGAAGTATTTGTTGCGCCTTTTCGGAATCCGGGTTTCGAGTCCCGTTACAATGAGTGGCTTGTCACGAAGCCGGAACCCCCATGGCCGCTCCCCGCTTGAATCCGCTCGATCTTTACGACGTCCGCGCGCTGCTTTCCGACGAGGAACGCATGGTGCAAGATTCGGTGGCGCGTTTCGTCGATGACAAGGTGCTGCCGATCATCGGCGACTGCTTCGACCAGGCACGCTTTCCCGCCGAACTGATTCCGGAGATCGCATCCCTCGGCTTGCTGGGCGCGACAATCCCCGAGGAATACGGCGGCGCGGGCATGAACCAGGTCAGCTATGGCCTGATCTGCCAGGAAATGGAACGCGGCGATTCCGGCCTGCGCAGTTTCGCTTCGGTGCAATCATCCTTGGTGATGTATCCGATCTTCGCGTTCGGCAGCGAGGAACAGAAGCGCGAATACCTGCCGAAGATGGCGACGGGCGAGGTGATCGGCTGCTTCGGTTTGACCGAGCCGCATGGCGGTTCCGATCCGGCCAACATGAAAACCGTCGCGAAGAAGGATGGTGGCGACTGGGTGATCAATGGCGCCAAGATGTGGATCACCAACGGCAATCTCGCGCACGTGGCGTTGGTGTGGGCCAAGACCGATGAGGGTGTGCGCGGGTTTCTGGTGCCGGCTTCGACCAAAGGCTTCACCGCGCAGGAAGTGCACAAGAAGATGAGCCTGCGCGCGTCGGTGACCAGCGCGCTGTTCCTCGATGACGTGCGCGTGCCCGACAGTGCGATGCTGCCGAACGTCAAAGGCCTGCGCGGTCCGCTGAGCTGCCTCGATTCCGCGCGCTTCGGCATCAGTTGGGGGCCGATCGGCGCCGCGCAGGCGTGCCTGAAGGAAGTGCTCGATTACACCCAGGAGCGCGTGTTGTTCAACAAGCCGCTGGCCGCCAATCAGGCAATCCAGTTGCGACTGGCCGACATAGCGCGCCGCATCACCACCGCGCAACTGCTGGCGCTGCGGCTGGGCCGGCTGAAGGATGCGGGCCAACTGCATCCGACGCAGATTTCGCTGGCGAAGTGGAACAACGTGCGGATGGCGCTGGATATCGCGCGCGAATGCCGAGACATCCTCGGGGGCGCCGGCATCACGACCGAACACGTCGCGATCCGACACGCGTTGAATCTGGAATCGGTGGTGACGTACGAAGGCACGCAGACGGTGCACCAGCTTGTGGTCGGGCGCGAACTTACGGGAATAAATGCGTTTTAAGACCGTGCCGACGTGCAGTTCCACAATGTCGTCATTTCCGCGAAAGCGGGAACCCAGTGTCTTGCTTTTGAATGACAAAGGCGCTGGGTTGACTCGCGCCATTCATGGTGCTCGCCCTTGGGCCGCCTGCGGCGTTCGCCTTCGCTACCCTGCAAACGCAGTCGGATCGCCGCCCGGATTGATAAAAACGCTTCGGAGTCCACTCATGAACACTCGTCACAAATGGTTCGCCGCGTTCGCGATCGGCGCGACGCTTGCCTCGGGCAGCGCGGCGGCGGCCGTCAACGCCAACACAATGCACGTCGCACTGAGTTCGCTGAAACTGGCATTGGTGAAAATCGGCGTCGCCAATGCGATGCTGTCGAACCCGACGCCGCCCTCCAGCAATGCCGAGGCGCACGTCGCGGCACCGAGCCAATTGAATAGCCAGGAGATCCGCTCGATCCTGGTCAGCAAGGGCGGCGTGATCAATGTATATCTGACGCCTGCCGTCGGTGTCAGCGACGGCATCGTGCAACTGGTGCCGAAAATCGTCACCGGCAAGGACGGCAAGCAGGGCGTGCAGTACACCTGCCACAGCCCGAACATTCCCGACATCGCGGGCGCCGAGCCGGAATGCACCTATCACTCGGCCCAGAAGTGAGCCGCTGATGTCGGACGCCATGCCGTCGCCGGAACCCGTGCTGGAAACGGAACGCCTGATCCTGCGTCCGCCATGCGGCGAGGATTTCGAAGCATGGGCCGCGATTGCCCGGGACGAAAAGGTCATGCGGCACCTCGGCGGCGTCAAGGATCGATTCGAAGCATGGAACCATTTCACGGCGGCGGTCGGTGCGTGGCATGTACTCGGCTTCCATGCTTTTTCCGTGATCGAGAAGAGTACCGGGCGGTGGGTCGGACGCGTGGGTCCGTTGCACCCTGAAGGCTGGCCCGGTGACGAGATCGGCTGGACGCTTGCGCGTGAAGCTTGGGGAAAGGGTTACGCCACGGAGGCCGCCACGGCCGCGATCGATTGGACCTTCGCGCACCTCGGCTGGACGCAGATCATCCACTGCATCGCTCCCACCAACACGGCTTCGCAGGCGGTCGCCAAACGGCTGGGTTCCACCCTGCAGGGTCCTGGCCGCATGCCCGCGCCCCGCGATCAGGATCCGATCGAAATCTGGGGCCAGACGCGCGAGGAATGGTTTGCGCGCCGTGCCGAGCGCGCTGCCTGAACATACAAACATGAACGCAATCAAGACTCCCATCCCGGCGCGCCACAAGGGTTTCAACCGCGCGGAAATCGTCGACCAGAATTTCATCGAATTCGTGCGGGCGTGGCAGGGCGAACCCGCGACCACGCCGCGCGACGATGCGCCGGTGCTGCCGGGCAGCGCGTGCAGCGCGCGTGATTTCCGCGAGCTGCTCGAATCGCAACTGATTTCGCGTCATCTGGATTTGATGGCGCGCGTGCTGCGCGTGCAGAACAAGGTGTTCTACACCATCGGTTCGTCGGGCCACGAAGGCAATGCGTTGGTGGCACGGCTGACGCGCCATACCGACCCCGCGTTCCTCCACTACCGCTCAGGCGCGTTCATGGCCGAGCGCTTCCGCAAGTTGCCGGGCATGGACCCGGTCATGGATTCGGCGTTGTCGTTCGCGGCGAGCAGCGAAGATCCCGCATCGGGCGGGCGCCACAAGGTCTGGGGTTCCAAGCCGCTGTGGGTCTTGCCGCAGACGTCCACGATCGCCTCGCACCTGCCCAAGGCGCTAGGCACCGCGATCGCGATCGAGCAGGCGCAGCGCATCGGCCACGTGTTGCCGATTCCGAACGATTCCATCGTGATCTGTTCGTTCGGCGATGCGTCCAGCAACCACGCGACCGCGCAGACTGCGTTCAACGCGGCCGGTTGGACGGCGTATCAACGCTTGCCGGCACCGGTGCTGTTCGTGTGCGAGGACAACGGCATCGGCATTTCGGTGAAAACGCCCAGTGGATGGATCGCCAACAACTTCGCTGATCGCAAGGATCTCGACTATTACTTTGCCGATGGGCTCGACCTTGCCGACGGTTGCGCGCAGGTGCAGCGCGCGGTCGAGCATTGCCGCAACACGCGTCGCCCGACGTTCCTGCATCTCAAGACCACGCGCCTTGCCGGACACGCGGGCACGGATTTCGAAATCGAGTGGCGCAGCTTCGAGGAATTGATGGCGCTGGAAGCGACCGATCCGCTGCTGCGCTCGGCCGCGATCGCGCTGGAGTCGGGACTGTGCACGAAACAGTCCTTGCTGGACGCTTACGAGTCCACGCGCAAGCGCTGTTTCGCCGCGGCCGAGAAGGCCTATGGCCGTCCGAAACTGAAGTCGCTCGAAGCGGTGATGAAACCGCTGACGCCGTACACACCCAAGGTCGTCGCCGCGGAAGCGGCACGCGCGGACTACGCGGGCAAACGCCTTGCGGTCTTCGGCGGTGACGACAAGCTGCCTGAGAAATTGCCGCCGCGCCATCTGGCGCTGGTGATCAATTCGGCGTTGCATGACCTGCTGGCGAAATACCCGGAATCGCTATTATTCGGCGAGGACGTCGCGCAGAAGGGCGGCGTGTACACGGTGACCCGCGGCTTGCAGAAGGCCTTCAAGGGTGCGCGCGTCTTCAACACGCTGCTCGACGAGACGATGATCCTCGGCCTGGCGCAGGGCTATGCCAACATGGGCATGCTGCCGGTACCGGAAATCCAGTACCTCGCGTATTTCCACAATGCCTGCGACCAGATCCGTGGCGAGGCGGCGTCGCTGCAGTTCTTCTCGAACGACCAGTATCGCAATCCGCTGCTGGTGCGGATTGCATCGCTGGGATATCAGAAAGGTTTTGGCGGCCACTTCCACAACGACAACTCGATTGCCGCGCTGCGCGACATTCCGGGGTTGGTCGTCGGTTGCCCGTCGCGCGGCGACGATGCCGCGATGATGCTGCGCACGCTGGCGGCGTTGTGCAAGGTCGATGGCCGCGTGTGTGCGATCCTGGAGCCGATCGCGTTGTACATGGCCAAGGATTTGTACGAGCCGGGTGATGGCCAGTGGCAGTTCGCGTATCCCGCGCCCGACCAAGCGATGCCGCTGGGCGAAGGGCGCGTGTACGAGCCAAAGGCGAATGATGTGGTGATTTTCACCTTCGGCAACGGGGTGCCGATGGCACTGCGCGCCGCGCGCGAGATCGAAAAGCGGCACAAGTGGAAGGCGCGGGTGGTCGATCTGCGCTGGCTGGTGCCGCTCAACGAAAAATTCATCGCGGCGCAGGCGAAGACCGCCAAGCGCATCATCGTGCTGGACGAAGGACGGCGCAGCGCGGGGGTGGGCGAAGGCGTAATCACGGCGATCGTCGAAGCCGGACTCGGCGACAAGCCGCTGCGGCGCGTGGTCGGTGCCGACACCTACACGCCGCTGGCGGACGCGGCGCTGCTGGTGCTGCCGAACGAAGTCGACGTGGTGGTTGCCGCGGACAAGATGGCGTGACGATGGCGGACGCAAACCGCATGCAGTCGAGCGCGACCCTGGTGCGGCCTGCCCGCAGACCGCCGCGGCGCACGCATTTTGGCATGATCGGCGCAGTCAGCTTCGTGCACATGTTGAACGACATGATGCAGTCGGTGATCGTAGCGATCTATCCGCTGCTCAAGGGTGACTTCGACCTCAGCTTTTTCCAGATCGGTGCGATCACGCTGACGTTCCAATTGACCGCTTCGTTGCTGCAACCCGTGGTGGGGATGGTCACCGACAAGCATCCATTGCCGTACTCGCTGCCACTCGGGATGTGTTTCACCTTCGGCGGCCTGCTGCTGATGTCGGCGGCCCCGACCTATCCCGTGCTGCTGCTCTCGGTTGCGCTGATCGGTTGCGGATCCTCGGTCTTTCATCCGGAATCGTCCCGCGTCGCGCGCATGGCTTCGGGCGGGCGCTATGGACTCGCGCAATCGCTCTTCCAGATTGGCGGAAATTTTGGACAGGCTCTGGGACCGGTGCTTGCTGCGGTGATCGTGCTGCGGGTGGGCCGCGCGCACGTGGGCTGGTTTGGCCTTGCGGCCCTGCTGGCGATCGTGGTGCTGCTCCAGGTGAGTCGCTGGTACAAGCAGCACGCCGACGAGCGGGTGTCGCGGCGCGCCCCGAACGACCAGCCGCTGTATTCGCGCCGCACCGTCACGCACACCATCTTCGTGCTGCTGGCGCTGATGTTCTCGAAGTTTTTTTACCTTGCCAGCATCAGCAGCTATTACGAGTTCTACCTGATCCGGCATTTTGGCGTGTCCACCCACACCGCGGCCAATCTCCTCGGCGTGTTCCTGTTCGCGGTCGCACTCGGCACCCTGATCGGCGGACCGCTGGGCGATCGGATCGGCCGCAGGCGCGTGATCTGGTTTTCCATCCTCGGCTGCGCGCCGTTCACGCTGGCGCTGCCGTATGTCGGGCTGGGATGGACGGTGGGGCTGAGCGTCGTGATCGGTTTGATCCTGGCTTCTGCATTCCCCGCGATCATCGTGTACGCGCAGGACATGCTGAGCCACCGGATCGGAATGGTGTCCGGTCTGTTCTACGGTTTCAGTTTCGGCCTGGGCGGGATCGGCGCCGCGGTGTTGGGCGTGGTCGCCGACCATTTCGGGATCGTGTTCGTGTACCAGGTTTGCGCATTCCTGCCGCTGCTGGGCGTCCTTGCGATACTCCTACCCGACGTGCGGCCGGTGGAAGCAGTCGGTCCGGCGGTCGGCAGCGACGCCTGACAGCGGTCACCTGAACAAGCTTCGTGCGTCCCAGGACGGACGCGGCGGGAGTATGCTGCGGCGCTTTCGCGACGGAGGGCGGCACGATGAAGCGACGCGCGTTGCTGAAGTGGGTGGCCGGTGCGCCCTTGTTCGGCGCCTTGCTGGCGAGCGCTCACGAGGGCCTGTGGGCGAAAGCCGCATCCACCGCGCGAACCCTGCGGCGCGTGCGACCGGACGAATCGGGCTGGCCTTCCACGGCCGAATGGGTCGGCTTGAACAAGCAGCTCGGCGGACGCTTGATGAAGCTCGACGATCCGCTGGCAGCATGCCGCGCCGAGCCTTCCGGCGCGGCCTGCGCGGATTTCTTCAAGCAGATCCGAAATCCGTACTACATCCTCGACCATGCCAATCTGACGCAGACTTCGGGTTGGGTGGACGCATGGACGTCCAAACCCAGCGCCTATGCGGTGGCGGCGAAGAATGCGTCCGACGTTGCCGCCGCGGTGAACTTCGCGCGCGAACACAAGCTGCGGTTGGTGGTGAAGGGCGCGGGGCACAGTTACCAAGGCACGTCGGATGCGCCGGATTCGCTGCTGGTGTGGACGCATCACATGGACGACCTTGCGATGCACGATGCGTTCGTGCCCCAAGGCTGCGCAGGCAAAGTCGAGCCGCAACCGGCCGTCAGCGTGGGCGCGGGGCAGATCTGGGGCCGAACCTATAACGCGGTCACGACGAAGGGCGGGCGTTACGTGCAGGGTGGCGGCTGCATGACGGTGGGCGTCGCGGGGCTCGTCAGCAGTGGCGGGTTCGGCAGTTGGTCCAAGCGTTACGGCACGGCCGCGGGAAATCTGCTGGAAGCCGAAGTCGTGACGGCCGACGGCGAGGTACGCATCGTCAACGCCTGCAACGATCCCGACCTGTTCTGGGCACTGAAGGGTGGCGGGGGCGGCAGCTTCGGCGTGATCACGCGTTTGACCCTACGCACGCATGAGCTGCCGGACTTCTTCGGTGTCGTGAACGTGACTGTCGAGTCGGATTCCGATGACGCCTACCGACGCCTGCTTGCGCGTTTTGTCGAGTTCAGCCGCAGTACGCTGGTCAACGCCAACTGGGGCGAAACGGTTCACTTCGCCAAAAAAAATCATTTCCGCGTCAGCATGGTTTTCCAGGGTCTCGACAAGGCGCAGGCCGAGGCGGCGTGGAAACCTTTCATGGGCTTCGTGCAGGCCGGGCCAAGGGATTACCGGATCACTTCGCCGCTGCAGGTCATGGCATTTCCTGCGCGGGTGATGTGGAATCCGGAGGTGCTGCGGAAATTTCCAGGCGCGGTGGTGGCCGATCCGCGTCCGAATGCGCCCATCGACAATATCGTGTGGGCCGGCGACGCGGAGCAGTCCGGGCAATACATCACCAGTTACGCGTCGGTGTGGTTGCCGCAGACTTTGTTGCAACCGAACCGCAGCCAGGACCTGGTCGATGCACTGTTCGGATTCACCCGCGACTACGGATTGAGCCTGCATTTCAACAAGGGCTTGGCCGGTGCAGGGAAAGAAGAAATTTCCGCCGCGCAGGACACCGCGACCAACCCGCAGGTACTGGATGCGTTCGCGCTCGCGATCACCGGCGACATCAAGCCGCCGGCCTTTCCGGGCGTTCCGGGTCACGAACCGGACGTCACCGCCGCCCGCAAGGATGCCGAGGCTTGCGCGAACGCGATGCGCGCGCTCTACAAGATCGTTCCCGACGCCGGCTCTTACGTTTCCGAAAGCGACTATTTCCTGAAGGACTGGCCGCGCGCGTTCTGGGGTCCGAACTACCCGCGCCTGCTGAAGGTGAAGCAGCGCTACGACCCGGATGGATTGTTCGCCGTCCACCACGGCGTCGGTTCCGAGATGTGGAGCGCAGATGGCTTCACCCGCATGGCTTGAAATCCGGTGTCACCGGAACCAGAAAGCAACGCGAGTGGTCTATTTCTGGCGGCGTTGTTGCACGTACGCTAGAGTGGCGACATCGGAACGTTCGAACGAGGAATCCCATGGCACTGCGAACCAACAATCCTGTCCTCCGCGACAAGGTCTTCCAGAACCTGCCGGCCACCGCCGAGCCGATGACGTTGAACGGCACGATCGCGCGCGCCGGCCTGCTGCTGGTGCTGATGCTGATCACCGGCGCGTGGACGTGGCAGCGCTTCATGCTGGCGACCGCGGCGGGCGGCATTCCCGCCGGGCTGCAGGCGATGCAGCCATTCCTGTGGGGTGGCTTGATCATCGGCCTGGTGTTCGCGATTGCAAGCGCGTTCAAGCCGACGTGGTCACCGGTGACGGCACCTCTGTACGCGCTCGCAGAGGGCACGTTCCTCGGCGCGATCTCGGCGCTGTTCGAGACGCAATACCATGGCATCGTGCTGCAGGCCATCATGGCGTCGATCGGCGTGCTGGTGGTGATGCTGTTCCTGTATCGCAGCGGCGTCATCAAGGTCACCCAGAAATTCCGGATGGGCGTGGTCGCCGCGACCGGCGGAATCCTGTTGCTTTACCTGGTGTCCTGGGGGCTGTCCGCGTTCACCAGCGTCAATACCTCGTTCCTGTTCGGCGGCGGCACCCTCAGCATCCTGATCAGCATCTTCGTGGTGTGCATCGCGGCATTGAACCTGGTGCTCGATTTCGACCTGATCGACCGCGCCACCCACGCCGGCGCGCCCAAGTACATGGAGTGGTACTGCGCATTCGGTTTGATGGTGACGCTGGTGTGGTTGTACTTGGAGTTGCTGCGGCTGTTGGGCAATTCGCGGCGTTAGTTGTGCGGTCGTCCCCTGGTCGCTGTTCCGTTGAAAGTCCATCGCGCCTTCGCAGCAAACCGCTTAGCCCACACCAGAACGGCCATCCATGGCCTGACTCTGGACAACAGCCGCCTTGGATGAACAAATGGGCGGAAATGCGAGGCAATCGTGATCATCGTGACCAGTGAACACGTGGCCGGCTACAAGGTTGTCGAAACCAAGGGCCAGGTTTTCGGACTGGTGGTGCGCAGTCGCGGCATTGGCGGCAACGTGATGGCGGGCCTGCGTTCCATCGTGGGCGGCGAGATCAACGAGTACACCCAGATGCTGGAAGAGGCGCGTCGTCATGCCACCGACCGCATGGTGCAGAACGCGCAGGCGATGGGTGCCAACGCGGTGGTGATGATGCGTTTCGATTCGTCCGAGATCGGCCAGACCATGAGCGAGATCGTGGCGTACGGGACGGCGGTGGTGATTGAAAAGGCATAGCAGGATGCTCGCAATCGCGCTCTATGTGCTCGGCGGCGCACTGCTCCTGATCGCGGCGATCGCGCTGTTGGTCGGCGGCGCGTTGATGTTGTTCCTGCCGCAATTGATCATCGGCGGAACGTTGCTGATCCTCGCGCTGGCGATCGAGCGCTGGCGCTACAAGCCGGTCACCGCCGCGGCCCCCGACCCGGGCTGGACCGACACCGGCGAACGTTTCGTCGACCCCGAAACCGGGTTGTTGACCGCCGTGTATTTCGATTCCGCGAAGGGCGAGCGGCACTATCTCGCCGCCCCGTAATCAGGCGCCGATCACGCGCGGCTCGGATTCCAACTCTACGCCAAAGCGTTCGCGGACCCCTTCTCGCACATGCTGCGCAAGCGCCCACAACTGTGCGCCGGTGGCGTGTCCGTGGTTGACCAGCACCAGTGCGTGTCGATTCGAAATGCCGGCATCACCTTCGCGCAAGCCTTTGAATCCAGAGGATTCTATCAACCAAGCCGCAGACAGTTTCGAGGTGTCGTTCGGGGCCGGCCAAGTGGGCAGTTGCGGATGTTCGGCGCGGAGCGCGGCGGCCTGCGTGGCAGGTACGAGGGGATTCTTGAAAAAGCTGCCGGCGTTGCCGATCACCTTGGGATCGGGCAGCTTGCGGGTGCGCAAGGCAACCACCGCGTCGGCAACGTGGATCGACGCGGGGCGCGTGAGGCCCGTTCGCTGGAGTTCCTCCTGTATGCCCGAGTATTCCGTGCGCGGTTTCCACTCGCGCGGCAGGCGCAGGGTGACCGCGGTGATCAACCAACGATCAGGATTGCGTTTGAAAATGGAATCGCGATAGCCAAATTCGCACGCTGTATTCCGGATTGCCGAATGGTGTCGCCGCTGCAGGTCGTATGCCTCGACCGACTCGATGAACTCACCCACCTCGACGCCATACGCGCCGATGTTCTGCATCGGCGCGGCGCCTACGCTGCCCGGAATCAGGATCAGGTTCTCCAGTCCCGCGTGACCGTGGGCGAGCGTCCAGCGCACAAAATCATCCCAGTGTTCGCCCGCGGCGACGCGGATGCGTGTTGCCGCGGAATCATCGGCCAGGATGTCGACGCCGCGAGTTTTCATCGTGAGGATCACGCCGTCGAAATCGCCAGCAAACAACACGTTCGAACCTTCGCCCAGCAGCAACGTCGGCCTGTCACGCAAGAAGGGGCGATCCAGCAAATCCGGAATCGCCTCGACGTCGTGAATTTCCGCCAGCCAAGCTGCGCGTGCGTCAACACGGAGCGTGTTGCGGTCGCGCAGCGATGCATTTTCAGTAAGTGTAAAACCCGGGGTCCGGACTGCGTTCACGCTGTCTCACCCGCGAAAGAATCTGCTGATTGCCGTCGGATTTCCTCGACACATTCGGTCAACAACCACGGTCCGCGATAGATCAATCCCGAGTAGATTTGCACCAGCCTTGCGCCGGCAGAGATCTTGTCGGCCGCATCGCTTCCGGTCAGCACGCCGCCCACGCCGACCAGGGGGATCCGGTCGCCCAGTCGCTGCGCCATGCGGCGCAGCACTTCGGTCGATCCAACGAACAGCGGCTTGCCCGACAGACCGCCAGCCTCGTCCGCGTGCAGCGCGCCCGTAATCGCGCTGCGATCGATCGTGGTGTTGGTGCAGATCAAGCCATCGATGCCGGAGTCGAGCAATTCCGATGCCATTGCATCCAGTTGCGCATCGTCAAGGTCGGGCGCGATCTTCAGCAGGATCGATTTGCGCGCACCGTGCCGGACCGCGAGTTTTTCGCGTGCATCCATCAACGTTGCAATCAGGCGCTGCAGCGGGTCGCCTTGCTGCAGATCGCGCAAGCCCGGTGTATTGGGGGACGACAAGTTGATCGTGACATATCTTGCCAATGGATACACGCGTTCCAGGCAGGCGAGGTAATCGTCGGCCGCGCGTTCGTTGGGCGTGTCCTTGTTCTTGCCGATGTTGATGCCCAGCACGCCGCGCCAGCGAGACCGCTCGACGTTGCGCACCAGCGCGTCCACGCCGTCGTTGTTGAATCCCATCCGGTTGATCAGCGCCTCGTGTTCCGGCAACCGGAACAGACGCGGCCTGGGATTGCCCGCTTGCGGGCGCGGCGTCACGGTGCCGATTTCGATGAAACCGAAGCCCAGCGCGCCGAGGGCATCGAGGTGTTCGCCGTTCTTGTCCAGCCCGGCCGCAAGCCCGACCGGGTTGGGAAAGTCGATGCCGAACGCGCGCACCGGCAAATCGGCGGGCGGCGGTTGCGCCACCCAGCGCATCAGGTTGCTGCGTTGCGCGACGCCCAGTGCATACAACGTCAGACGGTGCGCCGATTCGGCTTCCAGCGAGAACAGCAGGGGACGCAACGTGGTGTACATCGGGTCAGTGGAATCCGTTGAAGGCAATCGCGCCGAACAGGATCAAAACTGCACCGCACAGCAGCGCCAGCATGAAGCCAAGCTGCAGCCAGCCGAGAATCAATCCCGCCAGCGCCATGCCGTCGCCTTCGACGCTGCCGGGTGGTGCGCGCCGGATTTCGGAGCGCGCGGAGTGACCGCACACGACCGCGATCAGTGCTCCGAGACCCGGAAGACAGACGTACGCCAGCACGCCGAACACCAAGCTCACCACGGCGAGCGAATTGGTACGCGGGTAGACGGTGTTCATGGCCGAAACGCTTCCGGTTTCATTAGCTCATGATCGCACACCATCGGCGCACGCTTTCCCACCGGACAAATCTTCAGAAACGTAGAGATTGTCCGCCATCCACCGTCATGATCTGGCCGGTAATCCAGCCCGCAAAGGGAGAGGCAAGGAACAGCGCAAGGTGAGCGACTTCCTCGGGCGTGCCGAAACGTCCGAACGGAATCGTGCCGAGCACCTTTTGGTACTGTTCCGGTTTGTCGTGCTTGACGCGATCCCACACACCATCGGGAAACTCGATGGAACCGGGCGCGATAGCGTTCACGCGAATGCGGTGCTCGGCCAACGCCAGTGCCTGGGTACGGGTGTAATGGTTCAGCGCCGCCTTCATGGCAGCATAGGGTGGACCCATCGTGCGCGGACGGAACGATCCGATCGAGCTGGTATGCAGGATGCACGCACGTTGCGATTGCTTCAGGTGCGGCACCGCGAAGCGCGACGCACGCACCGCGGCCATCAGGTCAACGTTGAAGTCGACCAGCCATGATTCGTCGTCTTCGCGGAAACCGTAGCCGGTGGCGTTGTTGACCAGCACGTCGAGGCCGCCCATTGCGCGTGCGGCGTCCGCAACCCATGCTTCGATCTGGTCGGCCTGCGCAAGGTCACATGTTTGCGTGTGCAGTAGGTCGCCGTGGGAACTGGCATCGCTCGCCAACGCATGCAGTCCTTCGTGTCCGCGCGCGCATACCGAAATCCGCGCCCCACCCGCAAGAAAGCCCAGCGCGATCGCACGGCCGATGCCGCGGCTGCCGCCCGCCAGCGCCACGCGGTAACCGGTGAAATCGAACGGCGAAGTCGGGGTCATTGCAACACGTCAGTACATGAGGATGCCGAGCACCGCCGGCGCACAAGGTGCCGAGTGCAGCCGCTTTTCAGGCCGCTCACAGGTCGAACTTGATGCCTTGGGCCAGTGGCAACGCATCCGACCAGTTGATGGTGTTGGTCTGCCGGCGCATGTAGGCTTTCCACGCGTCGGATCCCGATTCGCGTCCACCGCCGGTCTCCTTTTCACCGCCGAATGCGCCGCCGATCTCGGCGCCGGAGGTGCCGATGTTGACGTTGGCGATGCCGCAATCGCTGCCCATCGAAGACAGGTACTGCTCGGCTGCCTTCAGGTTTTGGGTGAAGATCGACGATGACAAACCCTGCGGCACGTCGTTCTGCATCCGGATTGCGTCATCCAGCGTCTTGAAAGACATCACGTACAGGATCGGCGCGAAGGTTTCGGTTTGCACGATCTCGTCGGAATTCTGCACGCCGGCGATGATGGTTGGTTCCACGAAGTTGCCCTGGCGCTCGAGCACCGAGCCGCCGCTGACGACGCGCGCGCCGCTCGCCCTCGCGGTTTTCACCGCGTTGGCGAATTGATCGACCGCGGTCTTGCTGTTGAGGGGCCCCATCAGCGTTTCCGCATTGGTCGGATCGCCGATCTTCTTCTCGACCTGCTGGTAAGCATGGCGCAGCTTGCCCAGCACGTCGTCGATGATCGACTCGTGCACGAACAAACGGCGCGTACTGGTGCAGCGTTGGCCGGCGGTGCCGACTGCGCCGAATACGATCGCGGGAATCGCCAGCGACAGATCGGCCGAGCGGTCAAGGATGATCGCGTTGTTGCCGCCGAGTTCCAGCAGCGAGCGGCCCATGCGTGCGGCCACGCGCTCGCCGACCATGCGGCCGACCTTGGTGGAACCGGTGAAGCTGATCAGCGGAATGCGCTTGTCGTCCACGAACTTCTGGGCGAGTTCGCTGCCCGCGTCGTTGAACAGGTAGAAGATTTCCGGGAAGCCGCCGGCCTTCAGCGCCTCGTTGCAGATGCGCACCGCGGCGATCGCCGACAGCGGCGCCTTCGGTGATGGTTTCCAGATGCATACGTTGCCGCACACCGCGGCGATGAACGCATTCCAGCTCCACACCGCCACCGGGAAGTTGAAGGCGCTGATGATGCCGACCAGCCCCAGCGGGTGCCATTGCTCGTACATCCGGTGGCCGGGGCGCTCGGAGTGCATCGACAGGCCATACAGCATGCGCGACTGGCCGACCGCGAAATCGGCAATGTCGATCATTTCCTGCACTTCGCCATCGCCCTCCGGCTTGATCTTGCCCATTTCCAGCGCCACCAACGAGCCGAGTGCGTCCTTGTGTTGGCGCAGCGCATGCGCGCACAGTCGCACCGCTTCGCCACGCTTCGGCGCCGGGATGTTGCGCCACTCCTGATAAGTCTTCTGCGCGTTGCGCACGATGGCTTCGTAATCCGCATCGCTGGCCGCGTACACTTTCGCCAGCGGCTCGCTGGTGGCGGGGTTCAACGGCTCAAGTACACCCGCGTTGGTGGTCTTCGACCATTCGCCGTTGCCGAGAAAAGTGCCGGGATTGGTGTCGGCGAGGCCGAGTGCGGAAAGAATCGCGTGAGACATGAATGCTCCTGGGCCGCATAGAGCGGGTTTCATCGAGTCAATCTGCAATTGTAGCAGCCGGGCAGCTTGGCCAGCGGTCTGGTTTGAACCGTTCGCGCTGGGCGTAGCAAGCGGCGCGAACGAGAGTCGAAGCGTCGTCCATCCTTCGATTCCGCGCCTTCGGCGCCACGCTCCAGGACGAATGGATTTTCAACCGAACCACTACTCATGATTTCGAAGCGACGTGCGCGGCGGGTGCCTGGACCGTTGCCCTAAACTCTCGCCATGCCACGCGGCGCGGAGGGTGCATGAGACGGTTCCGGATGTGCTGCTTGCTGGGATTGTGGTTGTCACTGTCGCCGCAGGCGCACGCCGCCGAACTGCACGTCGACCTCGGGCAGGGCGCCAAGGTGTTCCATTCTGCGGAATTGCTGAAGCGCGCCGTCGCCGTGACGATTCCAGACGACGTGGCCTTTCATCGCACCATGCACTACCGTGCGGTGCCATTGTTGTCGCTGCTGCCGGGATTGCGGCGCGGCCAGCATCTGCAGTTTGTCGCAAGCGACGGGTTTGTCGCGGAGATTCCCGCCGACGTGATCCTCAACAAGCAGGGGTCGAGGCCGTGGATTGCGGTGGAGGAACCGGCGCAGCCATGGCCCGCCCTGGCCGAAATGTCGAGCGGTGCAGGACCGTTCTATCTGGTGTGGACCGACCCGCAGGCGGCGCATATCGGCACGGAGCAATGGCCGTTCCAGCTCTCGTCCATCCGCGCGTTGCGCGGGGTCGACGCGCGTTTTCCCGCGATCGTTCCGGGTTCGAACTTGCCACACGACAGCCCTGTGCGGCGGGGGTATGCGGTGTTCAAACGGACCTGCTTCGCCTGTCACAGATTGAACGGCGAGGGCGATTCGAAACTCGGGCCGGACCTTAATATTCCGCACAATCCGGCCGAGTACCTGCGTGCCGATCTGTTGCGCGCTTTCATTCGCAACCCGCAATCGCTGCGGCATTGGCCGCAAGCGCAGATGCCTCCGTTTCCCGCCGCAACCTTGTCCGACGCCGATCTGGACGCGGTGCTGGATTACCTGCGCTACATGGCGAAGCACAAGATGACGCGCTGAGGCGTTGCGTGGTTCGTGCGACAATCGCGAGTTCGCGGCCCCGTGGCTCAGCGAGTGCAACCGATGAGCCATGGATGGCGAACGGACGATCGCGCCACGGACGGCACGTGCCACAATCTTCAATCTGGCCCCGTAGCTCAGTTGGATAGAGCGTCCCCCTCCTAAGGGGAAGGTCGCCCGTTCGAATCGGGCCGGGGTCGCCAGTTTCCCGTCTTGCACTACAGCGGCCCTCCGTTCGCGCCGCATACACGTTTTGCGTGGCAGCATGCGACATCGTGGTTTCGCCGGGACGGCAAAGGAAGTCTGGATGGGGCGACGAATCCTGTATGGCGTCTACCACTGGGGCCTTGGACACGCGACGCGCAGCCTCGGACTGATCCGCGCACTGCTCGACCGCGGCGATCAGGTGATGGTGATGATCCAGCCGGGACCCGGCATGCGATTGCTGCAGTCGGAACTGGGCGATGCCTGCGAGTATTTTCCGTTCCGCGATACGCCCGCACCATTCAGCCGCTACCCGGCCGTGTTCTATCTGCGCATGACGGCCTCGATGCCGTGGGTGCTGGCAGGCTTCCGTCGCGAACATCGCATGACCGAGGCGCTGGTGGCGCAACGACATCTCGATTGCGTGATTTCGGACAGCCGCTTCGGCGTGTGGTCGCGCGCGGTGCCGAGCTACTGCATCCTCCACTCGATCCATCAAGTCGTGCCATTCTTCAGCGGATTCACGCAATGGGTTGCGGAATGGGGACAGCGTCATCTGTTGCGTGGTTTCACCAGGATATTGATACCGGACGCCGCGGAAAACGGAGGCTTGTCGGGCTGGCTGGGTCACGATCCGGAATTCGACTGGGGCGATGGTCGACTGGTGTACATCGGCCCGTTGTCCAGCGTCCAGCCCATGGAGGTGGAGCAGGACATCGACGTGTTCTTTTCGGTGTCCGGCATCGAGCCGCAGCGTGGCCTGCTGGAAGAACTGGTGCTGGAAGCGTTGCCGAAGCTTTCCGGGCGCGTCGTGGTGACGCTGGGCCGGCCAGGCGACGGCGACGGTGCGCGCGAGGTCGATGGCGCCACCGTGTACGACTATCTCAACCGCGAGCGTCAGGCCGAAATGCTCAACCGCGCGAAACTGGTGATGACGCGTTCGGGCTACACCACGCTGATGGAGCTGGCGGCGCTGGGACGCAAGGCCTTGTTCGTGGCGACGCCTGGCCAAAGCGAGCAGGAGTACCTCGCGCGTTTCCATCGCGACAAGGGCCATGTTTGGTCGGAGGAGCAAAAGCACCTGGACCTGGTGCGCGATCTGGAGCGTGCACGTGCGGCCGAGGGCATTCCGCGCATGGATGCGGCGGCGTCAGTCGGACGGTTTCTCGCCGCGATCGCCTGAGCCTTCCCTGTTCTTGCGCTTGTTGGATTCGGTCGGCATTTCGCGCCAGGTGGTGCCGACGATCGGCAGGCACAGCAGCCAGATCGAGCCGGTCCACACGATCCGGAATCCCAGCATCATCGCCAGCCCATCGGTGTAGCCGATGCCCCACGCGCGTGCGATCACCATGCCGAGCAGGTCGACCGTGCCGATCTGGCTGATCAGTCCCGCGCCGATCAGGATGACCGCAAGTGAAAACATGTAGATGGTGGTGGCGTCGAGATAGCTGAGATGCTGCACGTGCATGCCGCGCCCGACCTGCCAGAACGCGGTGCCGAGCGCGCCAAGATAGATGGCCGCCAGCACCAGGCTGACCGCGATGGTCGAGGGCGTGCACAGCTTGCGCAGCCCCTCCAGCAACTCGATGCCGCCGTTCGCGATTTTCTTCAGCCACTCGCGGTGGATTCGCTCCGGCAGCTTGCGCGCCTTGTCTTCGAACAGCAAGGCGGCCGCCACCGCCGATGCGAACAGCACCAACAGCGCCACCGCGATCCACCGCACCTCGCTCCAGCCGGGGATCGGGACGACCGCGAGAAACAGGAGCACCGTCGCGGTCTCGACCAGCAACATCATCACCGTTGCGGCCGAGCTGCGGCCGACATGCACGCGGCGCGAGGCGGATAGCACCCAGTTCTGCGAAAAAAGCCCGAGCGGAAGCGTCACCGTGAGTTCGCCCACCGCAAACGCAAGCCAGAACGGCCGTGGGGGGATGCATACGTCGATCCGCCGCAGCATCAATTGCAGTTGCACGGCCTTGCAACCCAGGTACATGGCCGCACTTCCGAGCGAAATGCCCAGCACGCGGAGTGGCAGATCCCGCAACCGCGCCACCACCTTGCCGAGATCGCCAAGGTTGAACGCGAACACCAGCAATGCGGCCGCCAGCAACACCGGCAGGATCACCTGGGGCTTCAGGATGGCACGCGCATGCGTGAAGATCTTCAGCATGGCAACGCCCGATCGATGTCGGGCACGATATCGGCGAGGCTGTTGTCAAGGTAACGCAACACGCTTGCCGGCGTGCGCCAGCCCGGCTCGGCGTCTCGCGGGGTGACGCTGCGGAATCCTTCGCCTGCCCGCGCAATCACATGTTTGCGATGCAGCCAGCGCAGCCTTTCCGCCGCGAGCGCGTACACGTCGGCGCGCGCGAACAGCGGGTCCAGCATGGCGCCGCGTTGTCGCAATGTCGCGGTGCTGCGCGTCAACCATTCGCCCACGTCTCGCGTGACGAAAGTCTGTGACCCGTGCAACAGGAATCGCGCCAGCAGGTGACTCGCGGTAATCGGAACGTTGTCCAGGATCGCGCGCCGCAGGCGGGCATCGAACGTCCGGCGATCCAGTGTCGTGTCCGCGCGAAAACGCTCGCCGACATGGATTACCACGCGCGGGCGGCCGGATGCGAGGGTGTCATAGCCGAGCGTCATCGGTTGTATCCACGGCGGGGCGGTGGCGGTGCGCGCCAGCCGGTAGAACCCGGCGCGGACGCGGCCGAAATGGCCGCTGGTGGAGATGGTGCCTTCGGGGGAAAAATACAGGCAGCCACCGCGATCGAGGCGGTGTGCAAAATGCGCAAGTTGCGCGTCCACCACGGCACGAAACGAGGGGAGCAGCTTTCGATACGCGGGCAGGGTGAGCCGGCGCAGGCCCCACGCTGATTCCAGAGGCAGGTCGCGGCGGTCAAGCGCAGCCTGCACCGAGCAGGCGCCGGCGTCCAGCGCGGTTTCGCGGCGACCGCGTGCGTTCAGCACCGCGCAACAGTCATCCCCGCCGTGGCCCTCGTCGCACAATGCAAGCAGGGTTTCGCCGAGGGTGAATTCGCGCACCCGCCGTATCGGCTCGGTGCGTCCCAATGGGAAAAACCACGCCAGCGAAACACGCCCGAGCAGCGCCGACACGGGACGCGGCCAGTGCACGGTAAGGCGCGCGAGGATGCCGGGGCGGAACAGGTCTTCGCGCGTGGCGTAGAACGGCGGCGTGCCTTCGAAGCGCAAGCCGTGGCGCTGCGCCAATACGAGGCCCAACATCGGACCGTCCACGTCACGCTGGTGGTTCGATGCAATGAGTGAACCCGGCGCGGGTTTGAAGTGTTCAGGCGCCACCAGCTCGCGGTCGTAGCACAACCGCATCCACAGGTCGAACCCCATCTGCAGCAACCAATTGCCGACCGGGTGCGCGTCGACGGCCGTGTCGGGCAGGCGCGTGCATGCCGGACCCGTTGGCGTCGTCGCTGGCGCCGCGCGTTGCTCCATTCATGCCTGTCCACGCTGGTAATGCCGGCCTTTCCAGACCGAGCGGGTGCCGGCGAATGCGCGCCATGCCGAATACCATGTCGCCGCCAGAAAGCATGTGGCGGCCAGTGGCAGCAGCAGCGCGGCCAACGGATTGCGGCGGTAGTACATCAGTGTCGGCAGATAACACCCGAGCATCGCCAGCACGGCCAGCAGCCCGATTGCCTGTGCAACTTGCGATCCGAAGGCAAGCGCGAATACCGGAATCCAGAACGTCACGACCAGCAGGGCGGAAACCGCGACGGTGAACAGCAGCGATTCGCGCAACTGCACGAACGCGGAGCGTGCGATCATCTGGGCGATGTCCGTGAAGTTCGCGCGGCGCTGGCTGGTCGCGCCGTGCGTCAGGCCGATCCAGCCGCGGTAGCCCTTGCGCTTCACCTGCGCGGCAAGCGCGCAGTCGTCGATGATCGCGGCGCGCCACGCGCCGAACCCGCCGGCATCGAGCAGCGCCGGGCGGTCGATCAGGATCACGCCGCCCGCCGCCGCGGCGATTCGCGAATCCTGATTATTGGACAGCGCAAATGGATACAACAGCTTGAAGAAGTACACGAACGCGGGCAGCAGCCAGCGCCCGGCCCAGCCGTCCCAGCAAGGTTCCGCGCACAGCGAAACGAGCGCATACCCTTCATCGGCTTTGCGGTGCAGAGGCGTGAGCATTCCCGGTGCGAGGCGGATGTCCGCATCCAGCAACAGTACACGCGGCGTGGTGACGCGTTCGAGGCCCTGCTGCAACGCCCATAGTTTGCCCGTCCAGCCTGAGGGCGGGATGGTTCCGGCGATCAGCGCGAGATTCGGCAGGCTGTTCGCGCGCACGATGGCCGCGGTGTCGTCGGCCGATTGGTCGTCGATGACGATGACGGGCGCACATGGCGCCGCGATGGCCAAGGCATGCAACGTTTCGCCGATCACGTGCGACTCGTTGCGCGCCGGAATCAATATGGTGAAGTCCGCGCGCGGAGCGGATGGGTTGGAGTCGGCCTCGAGGTGCTCGCGGCATAGCCAGGCGGCCCATGGTGCGATCAGCACGCCGACCCAGCATGCCAGCGCGAGGGCGGCGAGGATCAATATGGCCATGGCCGCCGGTTGCGCAATCGTCAGTGCTGGACTCCGCCGAAGTGCGCGATCGAAATGTTGCTGCGCGGTTGGCGCTGGTTCGGCTCCGGCGTGTCGTACAGGATCGGCGGATCGGCCGCGAAGGGTCCGGTAAGTTTGGGACCGCGCAGGCTTGCCCACAGCGCCTTCAGCGGATGTGCGAATGCATCGGCGGCGGCGGTGCCTTCGAATCCGCAATGGGCCATGCAATTGGCGCACTTGGGGTTGCGTCCGACGCCGTAGTGGTCCCAATCGGTTTTTTTCATCAGGTCGCTGAAGGTCGGCTCGTAACCTTCATCCACCAGCAGATAGCAGGGTTTCTGCCAGCCGAACACATTGCGGCACGGCATGCTCCACGCGGAGCACTGGTAACCCTGGTTGCCGCACACGAAGTCGAGAAACAGGCTCGAATGCGAAAGTGGCCATTTGCCGTGGCTGGCCTTCTTGCGCTTGAAGATGTTGCGGAACAGATCTTTCGACTGGCGGCGACCCATGAACACATCCTGGCGCGGGGCGTGTTCGTAGTGGTAACCCGGCGAAACCGTGATGCCGTCCACCTTCAGGTCATTGGTGGCGAAGTCGAAGAACTGGGCGACCTCGTCGGGTTTCGCGGTGGTGAACAGCGTGGTGTTGATGTTGACCCGGAAGCCCCGCTTCTTCGCGGCACGGATCGCCGACACTGCGATATCGAAGATGCCTTCGCGACCCACACTTTCGTCGTGACGCTCGCGCATGCCATCGAGATGCACCGAAAACGTCAGGTGCTCGGATGGCGTGAACAGGTCGAGTTTCTTTTCCAGCAGGATCGCGTTGGTGCACAGGTACACGTATTTGCCGCGCGCGATGATGCCGTCGACGATTTGCTTGATGTCCTTGTGGATCAGCGGCTCGCCGCCGGGAATCGAAACCATGGGCGCACCGCATTCGTCCACCGCGGCGAGGCATTCCTCCACTGAAAGGCGCTGCTTCAGGATGTGCGAGTCGTAATCGATCTTGCCGCAGCCGGGGCAGGCGAGGTTGCACTGGAACAGCGGCTCCAGCATCAGGGTGAGCGGATAACGCCGCACGCCGCGCAAACGGCGCCCGATGATGTAGCTCGCGACCTTCAACTGCTGGCGAACGGGAATCGACATTGCGGATCTCCTGCGGCGCATGGGCGTCTTCGGAGCCGGCGGCACCGGCCTTGATCCGCATGGTGAACCGCCGCGTGTCAAGGCGGCGTTTAGGTGCCCGAGATGCGGCTCACCGGTTTTCGTGAGCCGCGCGGGCCACCATGATGCGGTCGCGGATCAGCCCATTCAGGCTCCGCACTGGCGACGCGGCGGTTCGCTCGTACCTGGCAGGCGATTGGCGAATTCGCCGCGCAGGCGCTGCCATTCCATTTTCAGCCAAGGTGTGAAATGCTCGGGCGATTCGGCGATCTCGAGGTCCAGCGCATCGGGTTTCACGTACCGCCATGCCGCGATCTCGGTGTCATTGACGCGCACCTGCGCATCGGACATGCCGATGTACACCCAGCACAACTCGCACTCCGAGCCGGCATCACCGTATTCGGCATGGTACTGGAACTTGTAGAGGTACTCCAATGCACAGGTGAAACCCAATTCCTCGCGCAAGCGGCGTTGGGTGGCGGCATCCATGTCCTCGCCACCACGCGGGTGGCTGCAGCAACTGTTGGCCCAGTACCCCGGCCACAGCGGTTTCGATGCGGCGCGTTGTTGCAGCAGCAGTTCGCCGGCCGGATTGAACACGAACAGCGAAAACGCGCGGTGCAGGATGCCGCGGCCGGCGTGCGCGTCGCCCTTGGACGCGTGCCCGATTTCGCGGTCGGCTTCATCGACCAGGATCAACCGCTCGGACTCGAACGACACGACACGATTGTCTTCGTGATCAACCAATGGCGGTCTCCATGGCCTGGTAGCCGGCTTGCTGCAGCGCGCGCACGACACGGCCCGGATCATCCGGGCACACCGCGATCATCGCACCGCCGCCGCCGCCGCCGGTGAGCTTGGCACCGACCGCGCCATTCGCGCGCGCGACCTGGATCATTTCTTCCAGCTCCCAACTCGACACCTGCAGCGCATTCAACTGGCCTTGGCAGATATTCATCAACTCACCGAATTGTTGCAGATCCCACGCTTCCAGCGCCTTGATGCCCTGCATCGCCAGCGAATCGATTTCATCGAAGATGCGTTCGTAAAGTTTCTTGTTGCGTTGCCACGCTTCGCGCACGCGGCCCACCGTGCGTGCGGTCAAGCTTTCCACGCCCGACAGCCCAATCACCATCGGTAGCGGTTTGGCGAAACGCAGCGGCTCGACCACGGGCGGTTCGCCGCGCTGATACAGCAACGGCTGGCCGTAGGTCGCGACCGTGTTGTCGATGCCCGATGGCGTGCCGTGCGCGACGCGCTCGCATTCATACGAAAGCTCGCATACCTGCTGGTCGGTGAGGCCCAGCGCGCAATGGCGATCGAGCGCGCGGATCACCGCGACCGCGAGCGCTGCCGATCCGCCGAGGCCGTTGGCGCGCGGCAGGTTGGGATAAACCTGGATGCGCAGCGGTCGGTCGGTAAGTTCGAGTTTCTGCAGGATCAGTTCGAGTGACTGAAGGAACGAACCCGGGTGCTTGGTACCCGGGTGCAGGCGCGACTCGACGCCCCAACGCGGGATGATCAGTTGCGTGCCGTCGTTCGATTCCTCGGCGCGGGCACGGATTGCCATCGGCACCGGCACCGCGATTGCGTGGCGCCCGTACACCACCGCGTGTTCACCCAACAGAATGGCCTTGCCGTAGCCGGTCGCGTATTCGGCTTCCTCGACCGGCTCGAAACCGTGTGCGACGGTTTTGGCTTCCGGCTGCGCCTGGTTCCTGACCTCGTCGATGATCTCCTTGGCCTTCCAGACCTTGATCTCGCCACTGTCGAGCAGGCGTTCGACCACGGTTTCGAAAATCTCCGGCGTCGCGCCCGCGCTGACCGCGACCGATCGCGCGTGCAGGGTCATGTGGCCCTGCTGGATGCCGTCGGTGACCAACGCGCGCAGCGCCGAGAAATTCTGCGCCAGGCCGACCGCGACCATGATTTCCGCCAGCTCGCGCGCGGTCGCGACATTAAGCAGGCGCAGGTTGAGCGCGACCGTTGCGTTCGATTGCAGGTTGCCGCCGACCGTGCCGACCTTCATCGGCATTTCGATGGCGCCGACCAGATTGCCAAGGTCATCCTTGTACCAACGCGTCAGCGAGGTATAGCGTTCGCCGCGCGCGGCATATGCGTGCGCCGCCGCTTCGAGCGCGCGCCAGTCGTTGCCGGTGGCGAGCGCGACGGCGTCCACGCCGTTCATGATGCCCTTGTTGTGGGTGGCGGCGCGATACGGATCGCAAACCGCAAGATCGTTCGCGAGGATGATGCCGTCGCGTACCTGTTCGCCGTCATAACCCTTGCCGGCCAGCAGTCCAGTCGGGATCACCACCTTCGCCCATGCCAGCGCGCGGTCGGTGAGATTCGACAAAATCCGCAGGAACACCTTGCCGCCCGTAATGCCTTCCACCAGCGGCGCCACGCCTTCGCACATGGTGTTGACCATGTTCGCGCCCATCGCATCGCAGGTATTGACCAGCAGGTGCAGCACCACCATGTCGCGACGACCGTCGGCCGCGGGGTGGATGCGCACCTCGATGTCCTTGGCGCCGCCGCCACGCGCGACCATCTTCGGGTGCAGGCTGTTGGCGAGGTTCAGGATCTCCTGCTTGCGCTGCAGCAGCGCGGCCTGCGCCGTGGCCGAGTTGTCGATGTCGACGATCTGCACCTGGCCGATCAGGATCGGTTCGGTGCTGCGGGTGGTGAAGCCGCCGGCCGCGCGCACCAGTTTTGCCGCGGAAGAAAGCGCGGCCACGATCGAGGGTTCCTCGACCACCAGCGGCACCACATGATCTTTGCCGTTGACCAGGAAGTTGAGGCCGAGTCCGAGCGGCAAGCCCATCACGCCGATCACGTTCTCGATCATCTTGTCGGCGCGCGCGACGGTCAGCGTGTGGGCTCCGCTCGACAAGGTCTGGAAATCCTCGCGCGAAAGCAGGCCGCGCTCGCGCACCAAATTCACGCGTTCGGGCACCGACAACTTATAGAACCCCGGCAATCTCGACTGGTCCATCTTTGATTCCTTGCAAAGCCTCAAATGTTTGACACGACCTCCAGACCCTTGGGGTCCGCTTCCAGCCCGATCACGGGATATCCCGCGCGCAGCGCGCGCTCCGAGAACTCCCGCAACCGCGTATCTTCCACGGCGAACGTGACGCCTATGTCACCGCCGCCCGCGCCGCAGCTCTTGTAGACGCATCCGCAATCCGCGGCGATCGTGGCGATCGCCCGATGCCCGCGGCTGACGATGTCCACGCCCGCAGCCTCGCCGAAGCGCGCGAGGACTGTTGCGTAATCATGGAGACAGGACAGGAAGGCGGCGGCATCGTGGGCGGCCAGGGCGTCGATACCGCGTGAAGAAATTGTAGCGAGTTCATGCATGTATTGCGCGTACGTGGTGGACTCGCGTTCACGCCAGGCGGCGACGGTGCCCAGCATGGCGCGGGTCGAGGCGGGATGGCCGCTGTAGACGCAGGCCCAGCCAACGCCTTCCGGCAGCGTCGTGGGGTCGGCGCGGGCAGCATCACCGGTCAGTTGAAAGCGCGACATTCCGCCCGCAAGCGATGCCGCGATGTCGATGCCGCTGCCATGGCCGTGCTGGATCGCTCGATGCGCTGCGATGGCTTCGCCAAGCGTCGGAGGCGCGACGTTCGCTAGCGCGTGCAGGGCGCCAAGCAAAGCAACAGCGAGCGCTGCGCTTGAACCGAGGCCCAGCTTGGTGCGGGCGCCGGGGCGGCCGAGATAAAACGCGTCGCTGTCGAGTTCGATGCGGCAGGGATGTAGGCGATCGACTTGCGGAAAGCGTGCGAGCAGGGTGGCGACCCACACGAGCTCGGCAGGTGCTGGCCCATGCCAAATGGCTTCGTCATGTTGCAGATGGAATCGAGCTTGCAGTCCGAGCGTCGGCGAGATGATTTCCCAGCAATGGCTGCCGCTGGGCGCGAGCGCCGCGCGACCGCGGCGCTCCACAGCCAGCACCAGCGCCGGCGCGCCTGCCAGCACCGCATATTCGCCGAGCAGTACCAGCTTGCCGGGCGCGCTGGCAACGATGTGGGTCAAGCGCCGCCCTCGATGCGCGCGCCTTCCCCCAAGCCGCTGACCAGTACGTCTTCCACGCCCGCGACATCGCGCAAGGCCTCGGCTACGTGCTTTGCATCATCGGGCAGGCACACGGCCTTCACCTGCGGACCCGCATCGATGGTGAAAAACACGGCTGCGCTCTCGGCCCGCAACGCACGTATGCAATGGATGCATTCGAGTGTTGCGCCGTTCCAGTAGATGAGGGCAGGGCAGGTCGCCAGCATCACGGCATGCATGGCGAGACAACTCGCCTCGCTGACGCGCGCGAGTTTTTCGAAATCGCGTGTTTGCACGGCACTGCGTGCCGCGTCCAGATCTCCCGGCACCATTGCGGTCCAATCTCGGTAGTAGGGTGAGGTGCGCTGCGACGCTTCCATGCCGGCGCGCGAATCGGTCGCCTTTTTCTTGTGGCTGGTGATCGCGACCACGACCTTGAGCGGCCACGCTGCGGGTTCCAGCAACGGTTTCGCGAACGCATCCTCGCCATCGCCGCGGGTGCCCGCCGCCATCTCGACGAAGCCGCCGAAGATCGAACGCGCAGCCGAACCGGAACCGCGCCGCGCCAGGAGCGACAATTCGCGTGCATCCATTCCCAGTCCGAGCGCGCGGTCGACCGCAACCGCCAGTGCCGCGAAACCGGATGCCGAGGACGCCAATCCCGCCCCGGTCGGAAAGTCATTGCCGGTTTCGACGCGCGCGCGGGTCGTGATGCCCGCACGCACGCGGAACAGGTCGAGGAACGCACCGATCTTGCGGCTTTGCGCTTCATCGCGCTCGCCGTTCAACGCGATGTCGTCGGCGTCGAGCGCGCCGTCGAAGCGCACGTGGGTGCGCGTGTGCAACGCGTCGAGCGTGATGGACAGCGAACCCGCGGCCGGCAGGTTCAACGCGGCATCGCGCTTGCCCCAGTATTTGACCAGCGCGATGTTGGGTTGGGCAGTGGCGGTAGCTTCGCCAGTAGCGGCACTCATCGACAAGGTTCCTGGAAGTTGCAGCGCAACACCAACAAACGCGACTCGTCATTCCGGGGGCGTCGCCGGCTTTGTCGGCGGCCGCAGGCGCGGGAGCCCCGTATGACGACAGCAGGGTACAGAGCGTCGGGAGGAGTCAGCCAAGATACCCGTTGTCCCGGAACCATTGTATTGCGTCGGCCAGCGCTTCCCGCGCCGGTCGCGCGCGATAACCGAGTTCGGTCTCGGCACGACGGCTCGAAAAATACATCCTGTGCCGCGAGAGCTTGACGCCATCCACCGTGACGTTCGGTGCAGCACCCGTCACGTGCGCCCAGGCCTCGGCGGCGTAGGCCAAGGGCAGTACCGCGGTATGCGGCAGTTTCAGCCACGGCGCGCGACGACCGCTCAGTTCGGCGACCGTGGCGAGGATGGTTTGCAAACTCATGTTTTCGCCGCCCAGCACGTAACGGCGGCCGCTTTGGCCATGCCAGTACGCCAGCACATGACCCTCCGCCACGTCGTCGACGTGCACGACGCACAATCCGGTATCGACGAATGCGGGCATCCTTCCGCGCGCGGCATCGAGGATCATGCGGCCGGTGGGGGTGGGCTTGCGATCGCGCGGGCCGATCGGCGCGGCCGGGTTCACGATCATGATGTCGGTGCCGGTGCGCGCGCAGCGACGCACCAGCGCTTCCGACAGGAACTTCGAACGCTTGTAGGCGCCGATCATGTCGTCGAGGTGGACGGGGGTATCTTCGTCGGAAGGCGTGCCGTCGTGACGCAAGCCCAGCGTGGCGACGCTGGAGGTATGCACGATGCGCCGCACGCCACGATGTTGCGCCGCCAGCAGCATGTGGTGGGTGCCGCGGACATTGGTGTTGCCAATCTCGCGCGGATCGCGGGCCCACAACCGGTAATCGGCGGCGACGTGGAACAGGCCCTCGCAATCTTGCAGCGCAGGTTCGAGCGAAGGCGCATCCAGCAGATCGCCGCGAACGATCTCGACATCCAGGCCGTGGAGATTTGCGATGTCGCTCGTAGCGCGCACCAACGCCCGTACCGGGTAGCCGTGGCGCAACAGCGCGCGTACCACGGCCGAGCCGACGAATCCGTTGGCGCCGCTGACCAGGACGCGGCCGCTCATGTAGCAAGCGCTGCCGCGGTCGCGAGCGAGCGGCGCGCACGCCTGAAGTCGCGCGACAGCGCCCGTGTGGCGCGCCATGTAGCTGGGCCACCGAACGCAATGGCTGACACCATCCGCAGCGACCAGCCGCGATCCGCGCCTTCGAGCGCATCGGCCATGCCGGCAGGCAGTTCACGCGTGACGGGATCGCAGATGGCTTTCACGGCCACGAATGGCAGTTTGGCACGCGCGGCGACCGCGGCAATGGGGGCGGCTTCCATGTCGACGGCGAGCGCATGGCTGCGTATCGCCAGCGCCTGCTTGTCGGCGGTCGTGGCAACCGCTTGCGGCGTCGACCACAGGATGCCGCGGCGCACGCGCAGGCTGGCCGACAACAGTTCCGCCATTTTCGCGTTGAGTTCCGGGTCGGCGGCGAAGCCCGGATCGTCATGCGCGTAGCAAATGCGGTCGGGGATCAACACGTCGCCGCAAGCCAGATCGGCGGACAACGCACCCGCGACGCCCCAGTTTGCCAGCCGAGCGATGCCGCAGGCGAGCAGGCGTTCCGCCGCGCGCATCGCGTTGTGCGGGCCCATGCCGGACACCGCCACCCATCCGTTCCGCCAACGTGCGCATTCGCCGACGCTGATTCCACGTACGCCAATGCTGCGCGCCTCCGCCGGCAAGGCGATGACGAGGCCGACACCCTCAAGGCTGGCGCGCGCGGACATTGCGGTAGCGCACCAGGGCCCAGTACGGGAAATAGCGGCTGTAGCCGTGATACTTCAGATAGAACACGCGCGGAAAACCCGGCGCATTGAAGCGCGCTTCATGCCATTCGCCAGCGGTTTGCGTTTTCAGCAGGTATTCGACCCCGCGCGTCACCGACGGGCTATCCGCTTCTCCGGCCGCCATCAAGGCCAGCAGCGCCCACGCTGTTTGCGCGGATCCGCTGCGCGCGCCGCGCCCGCGCAGCTCGGGATCGAGATAGCTGTCGTTGCCTTCGCCCCAGCCGCCGTCCGCTTGTTGCACCGACTTCAGCCACCTCACCGCGCGCCGGATTGCCGGGGCGTCGGCGGGCATGCCCGCCGCGCGCAACGCGACCAATACCGACCAGGTGCCGTAGAGGTAATTGGTACCCCAGCGCCCGAACCATGCGCCTTCCTGCGTTTGCTCGTCCAGCAGGAAGCGTGTCACCCGTTCGCGGGCTTCGCGGTCAGAGGCGCGATCGAGCAGCGACAGCGCCGTCAGCACCCGGCCGCTGACGTCACTGGTGGGCGGATCGAGCAGCGCACCGTGGTCGGCGAACGGAATCTGGTTGAGCCACTGATGATCGTTGTCCGCGTCGAACGCCGCGAAGCCACCGTTCTTCGATTGCATGCCGCACAACCAATCGGTGGCCCGCGTGATCGCGCGCGAGAATTTCCCCGATTGCGGCGATTGGTGCAGCGCGCGCACCACGACCGCGGTGTCGTCGAGATCGGGATAAGCATCGTTCCTGTACTGGAAGGCCCAGCCGCCGCCCGGGAGCGTGGGGCGGTAATCGCGCCAGTCGCCGGGCGCGTCGAGGACTTGCCGCGACGCCAACCAGTCCAATGCGCGCTGCTGGGCGTGCGTGGGCGCGTCGTGATCTTCCTGCAAGGCAAGGCAGATGAGCCCGGTGTCCCAGACGGGCGAAATGCAGGGTTGGCACCACGCTTCGTGATCGCGCACCACCAGCAGGTCGTCGATGGCCTTGCGCGTATCCCGGCGCGCGGGGTGATCGGCTGGATAGCCCAGCAGCGCCAGGGCTTCGTACGCATTGACCATCGCCGGGAAGATCGCGCCCAGGCCGCCATCCCCATTGCGGCGCTTGAGGATCCACGCTTCAGCGCGCTTCAGCGCAAGCCTGCGCACGCGCTTCGGAATCAGCCCTTCCAGATGCCGAACGAATTCCTCGCCCACGAACAGCGCGTGATTCAACAGCGAACGGGAATGGAAGTAATGCTTTTCCCGTTCGGGCTGAGTGACGAACAATTCGCGGATGTGCACGCCGCACGGATTCGCCGCGCGCGGCTTCAGCGTGGTGAGTATCGACAACGGCACCATTACCGTGCGTGACCAGTACGACACCTTGCCCAGATGGAAGGGGAACCAGCGCGGCAGCAGCACGATTTCCACCGGCAGGAACGGTACGCCGCGCCATGGCAGCTCACCGAACAAGGCCAGCGCGATCCGGGTGAACACGTTGCTGCGGGCGGCGCCACCGTGCGCCAGGATTGCCGCGCGCGCCTTCGCCATGTGCGGTGCGTCCGCGCGATCGCCCGCCAGTTTCAGCGCGTAGTAGCACTTCACGCTGCAACTCACGTCCAGCGCGCCGCCGGGATACAGCGGCCAGCCGCCGTCGCGCGACTGATGGTTGCGCAGGTATTCGGCGAGCCGCGATTCCAGCAGGCGGTCGGATTCCCCGAGGTAGTGCAGCATCAGGATATATTCGGCGGGAATCGTGCAGTCGGCTTCCAGCTCGAATTGCCAGCAACCCTCCGGCCGTTGGCGCGCGAGAATGCCCATGCGCGCTGCCTCGATGGCGACAGCCAGCCGATCGCGCGTGTTCGCCTCGGCGTGACCCGCCGCGGGGCGATGCTGGGGAACGCCGGAATCGGGTGCCATGGCCAAGGCCTGCTGATGCTATTTGAAAGTAAAAGCCTGCGCGGGTCCGCAGGCGTCGTTGCGCGGCCATGCACTGTGCGGGTCCGGCAGCAGTCCGCGCCAGTCCGTCGCCAGCGCTTGCAGCGGCAAGCCCTCCGCCATGCGCGCGAACCAGCGTTGCAGGACGCGGCTGTAACCCGCGAACAGATGCGTGACGATCACGATCTTCTTCACCACCTGCCGGGATACTTTCACCTGCGCCCCGGCCGTGAAATCGGGCTTGGCGAGGATCGAAGCCAGCGTGCGCATCGCCAGCCCCAGTGCGATCAGGCAAAAGCGGCGGATGCCGACTTCCTTTTCCGGAATCAGCAGCGTGTAATCGAGCGCGTTGCGAAGATGGCTGTGGGCGACGCCGATCAGTTGCGCGTAGGCCTTGCCGAATGCGGCGGGCACGTTGCCACGACGGATGTCCTCCAACTCCACGCCGGCGCGGGCGAACAGGTCGTGCGGCAGCCAGCACGTGCCGCGATCGCGGTCTTCCCAGAAGTCCTTGAGGATGTTGGTCATCTGCAGGCCCTGGCCGAACGACACATCCAGCGCCGACATCGCCTCGCGGCGCTCGGCGATGCGTGGCGAGTAGTCACAGAAGAGATCGGTGAGCGTCTGCCCGACGATGCCCGCGACGTAGTAGCAATAGCGGTCCATCTCGCGCATGTCGGCGAGGCCCGCCGTGCTGGTGCGGCGCTCGAAGCTTGGCATGCCGGTGCACATGGTGCGGATGCAGCGCGCCAGTGATTCGCGCTGCACAAGGTTGAAGCCGTCGGTAACCTGGATGATTTCTGGCGTGTGGGCGACCAGGTCACGCTCGGCCTCGAGCGTGTTCCCGTCCAACAGGGGTGCCAGATCGCGTGCGAACGACGCCGGGTCTTCCGTGGACTCCACCACCCGCGTGAAGCGGTCGTGGAATTGCTGCTTCACGTCCCCGGCCAGGGCTTTTTCGTCCTCGATGGTGTCGGCGATCCGGCACAACAGGTAGGCGTTGGCGATCACCGTGCGCAGGCGCACGTCGAGTTGCGGGATGGTCAGCGCAAAGGTGCGCGACACCTCCGGCAGAATTCGCGCCTGGTAGGCCTCGGCATCGCGCCGCGAGCCACTGGCGAAAGCTTGGGCGATCATTCTGCTGGTCTCCTTCGGCGCATCGTCAGCCGATTTCGTGATCGTACGCATTGTGCGTGAAGATAAGGTGGAAGTCGCGCGGAAATGGTTTTGACACGCACGCGGCGGTCTCGCTAGTCTCGCGGCGCCGCGGCGTTCATCGCCGTCATGGAGCGGTCGATGTCTTTTCCGGATCGGATGGCTGGATATGTGGACCGCATCGAACGGGCGCTGGATGCACGCCTGCCGGCGCCCGATGTACGCCCGGCGTCCCTGCATGCGGCGATGCGCTACGCGGCCCTCGGCGGCGGCAAGCGCATTCGTCCGTTGCTGTGTTACGCGAGCGGCGAGGTACTCGGCATTGCGCCCGGGCGTCTGGATGATGCCGCCTGTGCGATCGAATGCGTGCACGTGTTTTCGCTGATCCACGACGATCTGCCGGCCATGGATGACGACTCGCTGCGGCGCGGCAAGCCTTCCACGCATGCGGCGTTCGGCGAGGCCACGGCGATCCTGGCGGGCGATGCCTTGCAGACCCGCGCCTTCGAAATCCTTGCGGGCGGCGGCGTGTACGAAGCCGCCGAGCGCCTGGGCATGATCGCGATACTTGCGACCGCCGCCGGTTCGCTTGGCATGACCGGCGGCCAGGCGGTGGACCTGGAATCGGAAGGCAAGCAGCTCGGTGCTGCCGATCTCGAAGCGCTGGATCGCGACAAGACCGGCAAGTTGATCCGCGCGGCGGTATTGATGCCGACCTGTGCCGTCACCGGTCTTGCGGATGCCTCGCGCGACGCGCTCGATCATTTCGCCGAATGCATCGGGCTCGCATTCCAGATCAAGGACGACGTGCTGGATGTGGAAGGCGAACAAGCCCTCACCGGCAAGACCCACGGCGCCGATGCAGCCCGCGGCAAGGCCACGTATCCATCCTTGATGGGCATGGACAACGCCAAGCGCCGTGCCGATGCCCTGTACTCCGAAGCGCTGGCCGTGCTGGACGTGTTCGGCGAGGCCGCCGAACCGCTGCGCTGGATGGCACGCACCATCGTCCACCGCGATCGGTAAGCGCCGAGTCGACTCGCCTTGCTTGGGGCAGCGGAGTCGAGGCACTCCCACCTCGTTGCCGGGCTTGCATCACGCCGCTTGAAGCTCGACACTGGCGCCCATCTGGAGACCGGCCTGTAGCCGGTGGGAGCCCCGGGGCATATAGTGATCAGCCACGACGGGTCGCCTGAGAAGCGCGGCATCATTGCGGAACTCAGCTACCGCCATGTGTGGCGCGCCGCGGCGGTCTACATTGGTGCGGTGTGGGCACTCTCGCAAGGCATCGCACAGCTTGCCCCCGTGTTCCAGGCGCCGGAATGGACCACCCGTTGGTTCGTGATCGCCTGCGCGGTCGGATTTCCGTTCTGGGTGGCCTTCTCCTGGTATTACAAGCTGACGCCGGAGGGCTTCAAGCTCGAAAGCGACGTCACCAGTCACGATCATGCGTTCCATCGCGCCACCGGGCGCAAGCTGGATTTGTGGATCATCGGCGTCATGGCGGTCGCGATCGTGCTGTTGATCACCAACACGTTCGTGCTGCATCGCGACGTGAACAGCGCGGCCGGAGCTGCCGACGCGAAGGCCATCGCAGCGGTGCTGGCGAAGGTGCCATTCCAGTCGGTGGCCGTGCTGCCGCTGACCAACGACAGCGGCGATCCCAAGCAGCAGTATTTCTCCGACGGGCTTTCGGAGGAGTTGATTTCCGACCTCACCCAGGTCAACGGGCTGAAGGTGATCGGGAAATATTCCAGCTTCAAGTTCCGCGACAGCAACGACGGCCTCGCCCAGATCGGTGCGGCGCTCGGGGTAGCCCACCTGATCCAGGGCTCGGTGCGCCAGCAGGACAATCGGATCCGCGTCACCGTCAACCTGCTCCGCGCAAAGGACGGAGCCAGCGTGTGGTCGCGCACCTATAACGAGAAGCTCAACGACGTGTTCGCGATCCAGTCGAAGATCGGCGAGGCCGTTGCCGACGCGCTCAAGGTCAAGCTGCTCGGCAAACCCATCGTGGCGGGCGACAGGCCGCCGAGCGGCAACGTGGAGGCCTACGAACTGATGCTGCAAGGGCGCGCCATCTACCGCCGGGGCACCGAACCCGGCATCCGCCAGGGCATTTCGCTGTTCCAGCAAGCGCTCAGGATCGATCAGGATTACGCCTACGTCTGGGGGCTGCTGTCCAATGCTTCGGCCAACCTTGGCGTGCTGTTTCTGAACGGCGACGCGCGCCAGCAGGCCTTTGCCCAAGCTCGCGCGGCAGCGGACAGGGAGCAGACATTGGCTCCGGACGCGGCATATACCCACACCGATCGCGGTTACCTGCTGGCGACGGTCGACAACGACCCCATCGGAGCGCTGGCCGAGTACAAGCGGGCCCATGAGCTGGCCCCCAATGACACCACCAGCATGAATTATCTGGCCAGTGGGCTCGAGAACCTGGGGCAACTGCAGGCGGCGGTCGAAATGTACCGCAAGGCCCTCGCCAGCGACCCTCTGCGCGTAGACATTTACGTCAATCTGTCGCTCGCGCTGCTGGGGCAGCGCGACTTGGATGGCGCCGAACAGGTGATCCGCAAGGCAGTCAGCCTGCAGCCGGATTACCCGTGGCTGCATGCCTACCTGACGGAGGTCGACGTGCTGCGCGGGGATGTCGCCGCCGCGCAACGCGACGCCGCCAAGGAAACCGACCCGGCGAATGGCCCGTGGGCACGGGCGCTCGCGGCGCAGATCGGCCGCGATGGCAAACAGGCCGAGGCGGCTCTGCGCGATTACATCGCCAAGCAGGGCAAGGATCAGCCTTATTTCGTGGCCGACCTGTACGCCGTGCGCAAACGACCTGATGAAATGTTCGACTGGCTGCAGCGTGCCTGGAGCCAGCGCGATCCGAATTTCACCGGCCTCCTGCTCACCGATCCCTTTGTGCTGGCCTACCAGCACGACCCGCGCTTTGCAGCCTTGTGCAAACAGGCGGGTTTGCCTGTGCCGGATCACACCTTGACGGCTGCCGCGGCCAGCACTCGCTGACCCACTCATAGCGCTGCAAGACGGGACTGCGGACGCGGGCGCTCGACACACGCGAAGCAGATCTGTCGAAGACCTTTACATCTTTGCCGTCGATTCCTGCTCGCCGTAAAAGCCACCGGAGACAGCCAGTTGTAGGGCCTTCCGGGCGCAGGGCCGGAATAGAACGTCGAGAAAACTTACAAATTGGTTGAGTTTTCTTGGTCAAGGCATAGTTAAAACAATGACTTAAGTCCATGGCATGTGACGTGCAATACAAGAGGTACAGGGCGAAAATCCACGTCGCGGTTCCGCCGCAAGCCCGCAAATCGAGAGGGTGTTCAGTGATGAGACGTTATCTGGTTCTGGGATTCGCGGCCGTTGTCCTTGCCATCACTGCGCCGGCAGCGTTTGCGACGCGGGTGGTTTTCGATCCGCCCACAGTGGCCGATCCGCTTCCTCCGGTTACTGCGCCCTTCTGTACCCACAGCGACCCTTGCAGTATCGGCGAAATCAACCACACCTATCAGGTCGATTTTCTACCCTGCAATGAGGTTATGGGCGTAGATACGGCAGGCTTCAGCTACTGTCTTTGGATGAACAACGTCACCGGACGTGCGGTCAGCACATTCAAGTTCCAGTTTGTCGTTCCCGTGGGGGGATCGCATAGCGGCGACGAGCTCGAGTGTTCCAGTATTCCGCCCGATTTGGCGACGGACGACTGTCCTGAATCGCTGCCGTCGCCTGGCGAGTTGTTCACTGTGTCGTTCTTTGCCCACCCGCCGCTCCCGAACCGTACGGACTTTTATCTCTTTACCGACTTCGTGAATTCCCCGGGCGTGGCCGACGTAACGTTGTCAGTCCCCGAGCCGGGAGAACTGGGCCTGTTCGGTCTCGGGCTGCTGCTCCTTGGCATCGGTTACGGTTGGCAGCGGCGTCGCCGGCAAGCTTGAATAAAGCACGAGGCTGTGGTGCGCGGCAGTTGCCGGAAGGGCCTGCCGCGCGCTGCGTCTTGCGGCATCGCCGCAAACCTATTGCTCGGTGGTGCCGCGCTCGATCTTGCCGACGAGGTTGTAGAGGATACGCAGGTCCTGGGCATCGAGGGTGTCGCCGCCCATGCCGCGGAAATGGTTGCGGAACGCGCGCACCGCGGCCGGTGGATCATCGAGCGAATACCCGATCACGCTCAATGCCGTCCAGGGATTGAAGCCGGGCGGTGGATCGAGCCGCTCGAAACCCGGGTCGGGCCACAACCCGAAACCTGCGGCCGCGAGCGTCGCCCACGGGAACAGTGGGCCCGGATCGTCCTTCCGCGATGGCGCCATGTCCTCATGGCCGATGATCTGCGCGCGGGGGATGTGCCAGCGCGTGGTGAGGTCCGTGAGCAGACGAATCAGGCTGTCGATCTGCGCGGGCGGAAACGCCACGTGGCCGTTGTTGTCGATCTCGATGCCGATGGACGCCGAGTTGACGTCGGTGACCGTGCCCCAGCGACCGGGGCCGGCGTGCCACGCGCGATCGACGTCGCTGACCAGTTGGTAGACGTGGCCATCGTGGCCGATCAGGTAGTGGGCGCTGACCGGGCCATCGGGATTGCGGGTGCGTAATGTATCCAGCGCCTGCTGCACCGAATCCTGGTCGGTGAAATGCAGCACGATCAACTGTGGCTTGCGAATGTCGTAGTTCTTCGATGGTACCCATGTCGCGATCGGGTTGCGCGGCGGCAGCGGCGCGCAGGCAGCCACCACGACGAGCGCAACGCCTGCAACGGCCAATCGCAACAGCTGCGATGCGCGCTTTCGGCACGGCGCGCCCGTGCTCATCTCACCAGCACCCCGGCGTCCCGCAAGCGTTGCCGCAGTCGATCGAGCTTGTCGCCGTACAGAGCGCTGCGTGCAGTGTCGCGCCGGATCGGCTGCCGCACTTGCGCCGCGCTCGGCAGGCTCTGCACGGTGCGCGCGGTCTTGTGGAACTCGATGCACGCGGGATCGAAGGGCAGGTCGCAGAAGCCTAGTAGCCGGCGCACCTCGGCTTCAGGATTGGCGACCAGTGACTCGTATTGCAAATCCATCACGCGGTCCGGATATTTGTCCAGCCAGAAGCGCGTAAGGCGGAGAAAGTCGACGCAGTAATCGGCCAGCTCGTCCATGTTGCAGGCAAAGCCGCTGTTTTCGCTGAAGCACTGACGGAAGCAACCAAGGCAGGTTTCCACCGGATCGCGCCGCACGATCAGCACGCGCGCGGCTGGCATCATCGCCAACGCCGCGCCCACCAGATACCAAGTCACCAGGCTCTTGTCGGTGAAGCGCCGCTTGTGTTCGCGCCAGCGTGCAGTGCGCGCGAGGTATTCGCGGCCGAGCCGCTGCCAGTCTTCCGGCGTCGCATCAGGAACCCACAGCGGGAAGGCCGAATTGCGGCGGTGCGTTTCCGCATCGATGACCTGCGTCATGTCCTTGATCTCGTTCGCCCCTTCGACCTCCGGATGCGAAGCCAGGATCTGCTCGACCAGGGTAGAGCCGGAACGCGGGATGCTGACGATCAGGGTGGCTTCGCGGCCGAGCTGCGGATCGAGCGGCAAGGGCAGATCCTTCGCGAAGGCATCCAGGATCGCCGTGACCCGCCTGCGCTCGCCCGTAGCATCCCACTTCACCCGCTGGCGGCGCGAAGCGTTGGCGCGCGCGAACACCTCGTATGCTTGCGCATACTCGCCATCGTTTTCCAGAGCCTTCGCGTAACTGAAGGCAAGCAACTCGTATTCACGCCCAACCAGACCGGGCCGGGCCAACGCATGCTGCATCCGGGCCGCGTCGGCAGCGTCGAAGCGAACGGTGTTGAGGTTGGACAGGCCGAACCAGCCCTCGGCGTTGCCGGGATCGCGGCGGACCACTTCGCGGTAGCCCTTCACCGCAGCATCGATGTGCCCGAGACTGGCCTGCACCCGAGACAGCGACAATCGTGCCGCAACGTGCGAGGGATCGAGTTCGATCGCGCGTCGCAATGCCGCGACCGAATCCTGCGAATGCGCATGCCGCCCGAGCGCCTCGCCCAGATTGAACCACGCCGATGCGGAATTCGGCGCAAACGCGCAGGCTTGCCGGAAATGGACGATCGCCTGTTCGGGCTGGGCCAGTTCGAACAGCGCGATGCCGAGCCCGACGTGCAGTTCGTCATCCTGGGGCCAAGTCGCGAGAACCTTGCGGAAGCAGTCGGCGGCCTTGGCGTGCTGGCCACGACGCTGTGCCACCATGCCCAGCAGCCGGACCGCATCCAGACAATCAGGCGCCAGCGCGAGCAAACTGTTGAGCGATCCTTCGGCGGCATCGAATTGCCGTTGTTCCCATTCCCTGCGCGCCCGGGCAAGGAAGCGCGCGGCCACCGAGGATAGCTGCCGTTGTGATGGATCTTGCACGGATTGCGACATCGAAAGCGTATTCACTTCATGATCGACGGTGACGTCAATACTAAACGCCGAATCGGTAGACCGCTGTCAAAATCGCCGGGAGATTTTGATACCTCGCCAGCGGTGACCTGGGGTGACCGCCACCGAGGGTGGCGGTCGTAAAAAAAACGCCGGGCGGAGCCCGGCGGCGGAGAGTGAGCAGGGAGTACTCAGAAATCGTACGACACCGAGAATCTGACGCTACGGGGCGCGAGGGTATCCTGCACCTGCCCGTAATTGGGATTCGGACTGCTGGTCGATCCGAACACGTCGTTGTAGAACACCGGCGTTTGCTTGTTGAATATGTTGAACGCGGCAAGATTGAAATCGAGCCTGCGTCCAGCCCATGCCGGCTTGTAATCGACGCTGAGATCCACGCGTTTCGTCCAAGGCGTGGTCCCATGTGAGCCCGGCGGGGCTGGTACACCGCCGCACCAATAGTAGGTGCTGGAACCGTGCAGACGAATCTGGTCCGGTCCGTACCGGCCACGGCACAGGCGCGGCGTGCCCGACGCGATGTACAGGTTGGCGCCGACCGTCCACTCCGGGTTGAGCGCGTAGGCGCCGAAAATCTTGATCTGGTGCCTGCGGCTGTTGGGCAATTCACCATAGGACCACTCCATCCTTTCCGGAAAGTCCCAGGCGGTGGTGATCGATTCGTAGGATCCGCTTTGTTGCGAGTAGGTGCTGACCGGCCCTTCCGTATTGCCCCATGTGCGCGAGAACACGTAGTCGAACTTGGCGAACCACTTGCCGTCCCAGGCGTGTTCCAGCGACAGGTTCAATGCGTAGTACTTGCGGATCGCTCCCCTCGTGAAACCCTGGTCGGCCATGGTCATGGTGACCGGGACAAGACTGCCGTCCGGCGCCTTCATCAGGATGTGGCTGGTCTCGCCAGGATTGATCAGGATCAGGCTCTGGGCCCAGTCGGTACAGGTGGCCGCCGTCATCCAGGCGTAACCCTGCGCGCGACCCGCCGCGCACTCGTTCTGGACCGAGTCGTAGTCGTCGATGATGCGATCCATCTTCTGGTAGGTGCCGGCAGCGGTAAACACCCACTTGTTTCCCATCATTTCGAACTGTTGCTGCATGCCCATCACGAAGTTGTCGGAATACTCGGCCTTGATGTTCTGCGCGGCAGAGATACGCGGATCCTTGACCTGGCCGTATTCGCTGTCGATCGACACCCCGGTCGAGGGATTTTGCGGAAGCGGGGTGAACCCGATCGGCTCGCCGGTCGCCGGGTCGATGCCGGAGTAGGTTCCGTACAGTCCCGCATTCACCACCGGGTTGGCGATCGCCAGCGCGACCTGATTCGGCAGCGCCAGGTAATAACGCCCGGCATTGCCGAACACCTTCAAGGTGGAATCACCGTGCACGTCCCAACTGAACCCGACACGCGGCGCCCACTGCGGTTTGGTCAGGCGGATGTAGGGGGTGCCCGACGCGTCGTAGTTGACGAACTGGTCGTTGCGCAGACCCAGAGTCAGCAGGAAATTCGGCGTGATCTGCCAGTTGTCCATGACGTACTGGGCACGTTGGGCGACATGCACGGATGCGATGCTCCGGTCGACATGCTGTTGCACGTAGTAGCAATGACCTGCATCGCACTGGGTGGAGGGACCGACATAGGGTGGGACGGCGGGATTGCCGGCGAAGATCGGCTGGTCGGGGTCGCTTTGCCCGTAGATCCATTGATAACCCGGCCCGGTGTTCTGGTAGCCGTCCTCCAAATCCCAGGAGTTGATGTTGTCGATGCCGATCTGGAAGTCGTGGGTCCCCCACTTGTAGTCGAGGCTGAGGCGGTAGTTCTGGATCGTTTCCCGATGGCCGGGGAGGGACTCGGTCGAGTTGTTCTGGGCGTTGTCGAAGCCCGTGCTGCCGGGCGGAAGGAACGCCGGATCCTGGTAGGAAGCGCTCGCGATGTGCGGCAGCGATGGATCGAACCCCGGGAACGCCGGCTGGGTGGTGTAATAGTGGCCGTGCATCTTTCCGAGCGTCGCATTCAGGGTCAGGTCGTCCGTCAGATACGACGTGTAATTTGCGACCCACATGCGGAAAGTGGTCTTGCTGGTCTGATTCAGACCCGCGGTGCCGGGAACGACCTGCTTGGTATCGTAATCAAAAGCGTTGTACGAGCCCCATTGCTTGGAGGAATTCTGCAAGCCCGTCAAGCTGAGGATGTTGCTGTCGTTGATGTTCCAGTTCAGCTTGGCGTACACCTTCGGCTGATGTACGGTGTAAAAGTTCCTGTACGTGGTTCCGACGTTGGAATCCGTCGTGCTGAAATGACTGTTGTCCTGCTCGACGCCCAGGAAGAAAAACAGCTTGTCCTTGATGATCGGGCCGCTGGCGTAGGCGTCGTAGATGGTTTCACTGGAGCGGTTACCCTTGCGGTAACGCTGCAGATCGCCGGGCTGTTCGCCGGGCTCGGTCACGAGCGGATTGGCGTAATAGTAATTGACGGGGTCGGCCCGCAAGCTCGCCGGCTGCCACAAGGCGCGTACACCGAAGTGCCACTCGTTGGAACCGCTCTTGCCGATCTGGTTGATCACCCCGCCGATCGAGCGACCGTACTGTGCGCCATAGCCCGAGATGAAAGTCTGCTGCTGCTCGATGACGCCGTAGGGCAGGCTTATGCCACCTTGATTATTGAGCAGCTCGGTGGTGTTCATGCCGTCGAGGTAGTACGCGTTCTCGGCCGTCGTAGCACCGCCGAACACGTTGATCGGCGTGCCCAGCGGCCCGCCCGCCAGTTCGGGCGAACCCATGTTGACACCCGGCGCCAGCATCGCGATGTCCTCGGCCGTGCGCTGCAGCGGCAGTTGCTGGAGCTGCTTGGCCGTGATCGTGGTGACCTGGTTGGTGGTGGTCACGTCGATCGCAGGAATCGCGTTGGCGGTGACGTTCACTGCGCCGAGGGTCTTGGCGCCTGCGTTCGCGGACGCGAAATCCACCGCGACCGCGCCCGCCGCGGCCGGTGTGACGCCGGTTCGGCTCTGCACCACCTTGCCATCCTGCAATAGCGACACCGTGTACGTGCCGACGGGCAGGGTGATCGAATATTTGCCGGAGGGTCCCACCGTGATGGTGCGGTTGTAACCCGCGCCGCCGGTGATCTGGATGGTTTCGCCTGGTGCTGCCGGAACGGTACCGTAGATGGTGCCGTTGGTGGCCTGCGCCCACGCCGCACCTGCAAAGCCCAAGGCAACGGAACCAATGGCAATGGCCAAGGCCTTGCGCTGGAAGAGGTTGTTGCGGTGCGACGTGCGCAGAGACTTGCTCTTCATGGTGCATACTCCCCAAGTGGTGAAACACGGGCCAGCGACCTTGCCGCGGTCACTGTTGTTTGCTTCATCGCGTCATGCATGATGTGCGAAGGTCGAATGGTTCGAGCGGCCGCATCACACTGGGTTTGACGGCTGTTTCTGTACGGAATGCCGCCCTCGCGGCATGGTGCCGAGCATACTCACCGGCCGCCAAAAACCACCAATGAAAAGACAGTCACCCGACATAGCTGGCGGTTATGGTTTCGTTACCGGCGGTAACGCCTGAAAGGTCTTGAAGCCCGCTGTCTGCCGCGTATCCCGACGGGTACTGCGGCCGCAGCGGACAAGCGCCGGCCGGGTTCAGCTTGCCTCTACCCACCTGTTCGCGCGCTGTACGATCCGCGGGGCGATGAACGCACCGTCATCATCTCCCGGGTCTTGTCGCGCGCTCGACTTCGTCACGGTGTGACGGCTACGGTGCGCGCTCGCCCGCGATGGCATCTTCCGCGTGCGTTCGTCGAATCGCATTCCCCTTCGGGGAATGGATATGGAGCCCGTGACTTTGGGAGCCTCTGAAGAAACGGAGTGAGCGCAGCAAATTATTCACGGATCTCTTGATTGCCGGCCGATGAAGCCACTGGACGACAGATGAACAAAATGACATCGAAACGTTTTCGTCTTGCCCTGTTGCTCGTGTGCGGATTGGTGTTTGCCTCGGGCTGTGCCTTGGCTCAATCCGTCAAATCGGAAAACCTGTTTTACATGACCGACACGATGGATGCGCTGCAGAGTTTCAAGGCGCATGCGTCACAGATCTCCATCATCGTGCCCGCGGCCTATCACATCGACAAATACGGCACTGTCTACGGCGGTGTTGATCCGCGCGTGTTGCAAATCGCGGCTTCCAACCATGTCAAGGTGATGCCGATCGTTGCGAGTTTCGACCAGGAGGGCATTCACGCGTTCTTGAATGACCCCAAGGCACGGGCGCGCGCGATCGCCATCATGCTTTATGACGCACAGCACGATCACTACTACGGCTGGCAATTCGATCTCGAGAACGTCCACGTGAGCGATGGCGATGCCTATACGGATTTCTACCGTGAGGCCGCCAAGGCATTGCATGCCCACGGCTTCAAGATATCCATGGCGGTGGTCAAGGCGGAGCAGCCGGTACCGGCATCGGATAGTTCCGATTTCAGCAAGTTTCTTTATGAAAACTGGAAGGGGGCTTTCGACTTCAAGAAACTGGCCGCGATCGGCGATTTCATGTCGTTCATGTCCTACGACCAGAACACGGCCCTGACGCCGCCCGGACCTGTCGCCGGCCTGCCGTGGATGCGGCGGATGGCCGATTACCTGGTGCGGCTTGGCATCGATCCGGACAAGGTTTCATTCGGCATTCCCACTTATTCGGACCACTGGTACGCCGCGTACAGCGACAAGAAAGGTCCGCATTCGACGCGCGACGAAATCACCTGGCACGAAGTGCAGGACTTGCTCGAACGCCACCAGCTCACGCCGCAGTGGATGGATTCGATGGGCGTGGACTACGCGTACTGGCCGGGGCCCAACGGAGTTTTCGAATGGCTGTTCATCGAAAATGCCCGCTCGTTTTCCGAAAAGCTGAAACTGGTCCGCCATTACCACTTCCGCGGCTTTTCGGCGTGGGTGCTGGGTTACGAAGATCCTGAAATATGGAAGGTGCTCGGGCAGCAGACCCAGGCGATCCATTATTGATGCGGGTCCATCCGCCGCAGTTCATTTCGAGAAGGCCGAAAAGCATGATTGCAGGCAATCAGGTTCGAGTAACGGTGTCCGTCGTTCTGGCGATGATGCTGGTGGGCATGGCGCCGGCAAGGGCTGCCGATTCGTCGTACGCCCATTCGTGGAATCGCCCTGATTGCCCATGCGCGGCGGTCTTGCACGAGGGCTCGGCAGCCGAGGCAGGATTCGTGCCGCAGGCGCTGGACGGCATCGACGACACCGTCAGCCGTGCGTTGGCCCGTCGGGCGGCCCCCGGCGCGGTCGTGCTGGTCGCGCGCCGCGGCGTGATCGCCAAATGGAAGGCCTATGGTTACGCGTCGCTCTACACGAACGGCGACTACGCCTTGGCGAGTGATCCGCGCCCGATGGTACGGGATGAAATCTTCGACATGGCGTCCGTGTCCAAGCTGTTTACCGCGGTTGCGATCATGCAGTTGTGGGACGAAGGCAAGTTCAAGCTCGATGACCCGGTCGCCAAGTATCTGCCGCAGTTCGGCGTGCATGGCAAGCAAGAGGTGACGATACGCCAGTTGCTGACGCACACGTCCGGATTCCGCCCCGATCCACCGACGCCGCTTTACGAAATAAAGGGTACGCGCAAGGACCGCATTGCCTACGTGCTGCAACTACCTCTCGAACATCCGCCGGGCACGCATTACGTTTACAGCGACATCAATTTCATTACCCTGGGAGCCTTGATCGAAAAGTTGAGCGGTGAGCGCGAAGACGCGTTCATTCACAAGCATCTCACCGGGCCGTTGCGCATGGCGGACACCATGTACGACCCACCGGCGAAACTGAAGCCGCGCATCACGGCGAGCGAATACCAACCATGGACGCATCGCGGCATGCTGTGGGGCCAAGTCGACGATGAAAATTCCTGGGCGCTTGGCGGCGTCGCCGGCCATGCCGGAGTTTTCAGTACCGCATACGACTTGGCGGTCTTCGGTCAGATGATGTTGAACGGTGGCACCTACGACGGGGTTCGCGTTCTCTCACAGCGCGCGGTGGATCTGTTGCTGACCAACTGGGACAAGCAATTTCCGGACGATGCCACCGGCCTTGGCTGGTCGATCGACCGCGGCTGGCTGATGGGGGCGCTTTCCGGGCCGCATTCATCCGGTCACGAAGGTTTCACGGGGACGTCGCTGGTCATCAACACGCGCAACGACATCGTTGCCGTGGTCCTGACCAATCGCGTGCATCCGAACCGGCATGGCCCCTCGGCCGTCACCGCGCTGCACGACGTCAACACCGACATTGCCAATGCGATTCCCGTCACCTCGCCCGATGGCGGACCGGCATGGTTCTCGGGTTACGGCGATTACTTGAACCGCACGTTGACCGCTAATATCGAGCCGCACAAGGACGCAACGTTATCTTTCCAGACCTGGTATCGCCTGCAACCCGATGACGATTACGGCAGCATCGAGGCATCGCCGGACGGCGTTCACTGGCAGGCCCTCGATGGGTTGACGGGTTCGAGCGATGGTTGGCAAACCAAAACGGTGGCATTGCCGGTGGATGCGCGGTTCATCCAGTTCCGCTACCGGACCGATGACGAGATCAATGGCCGCGGCTGGTACGTGGACGATCTTCAGGTCCACGCCGGCGGCAAGACGATGCAGCCGAAGATCAACGACAACCAATGGCAGCAGCGTGATTATTGATGGCGGCCGCGCCTGCCGGACCATCGTCGCACTGCTCGCGCTGTGGGTATGTTCGACGTCATTCGCGGCGATACCGGCTGCCGCGGACAAGCATTCCACGGTCGACTTCCAGACCGGCATCGAAGTCTTGCTGCATGATCGGCTCGACCTGATCCGCGGCAAGCGCGTCGGACTGATCACCAATCCGACCGGCGTTGATCGCGAACTCGTCAGCGATGTCGATCTGTTGGCGCACGCGCCGGGTGTGCGCCTGGTGGCGCTGTTCGGTCCCGAGCATGGGATCCGCGGCGCGCACCAAGCCGGTGCGAGCGTCGGATCAGATCGCGACCCGGTGACCGGCTTGCCAGTGTACAGCCTGTACGGCAAGACCCGTCAGCCGACGCCGGCGATGCTGAAGGGCGTGGACGTGCTGGTGTTCGACATCCAGGCCGTCGGCGCGCGCTTTTACACCTACCTGTACACGATGGCGGACGCGATGAAGGCCGCGGCCGCGGCACGCATCCCGATCATCGTGCTGGATCGACCCAATCCGATCGGCGGCACCGCGGTGCAGGGGCCGGTGCTCGATCCGAAGTTCGCTTCGTTCGTGGGCGAGTATCCGATTCCGCCGCGCTATGGCATGACGATCGGCGAACTGGCCGGGCTCTTCAACAGCGAGTTCCATATCGGCGCCGACCTGACAGTGGTGAAGATGCGCGGCTGGATGCGGTCGATGTATTACGACGACACGCCGCTGCAATTCGTGATGCCGTCTCCCAACATGCCGACCGAAACGACAGCATTGGTGTATCCGGGCGTGGGCCTGGTGGAAGGCACCAACGTCTCCGAGGGCCGTGGCACGACGCGCCCGTTCGAACTGGTAGGCGCGCCGTGGATCGACGCCGACAAATTATCGCGCGCACTCAACGACAAGCATCTGGATGGCGTGCGATTCCGCCCCGTCCATTTCACGCCGACCTTTTCGAAATACGAAGGCAAGCCGTGCAACGGCATCGAGGTGCATGTGATGGATCGCGATGCGTTCAACCCGGTGGTCGTCGGACTCACCGTGATCGCGACCATCCATGGGCTTTACCCTCAGCAGTTTGCGTTCAATGCATCCGATTTCGACCGCCTGATCGGCAATGACTGGGTGCGTCGGGACATCGAAAAAGGCGTTCCCGTCTCCGAGATGCAGCGGCGCTGGCAGGATGGGCTGTCGCAGTTCGAAAAGGTGCGGCAGAAATACCTTTTGTACAACCCTTAGGCTTCAGCCAGCTTTTCCTTCTCCCTCCGGGAGAAGGTGGCGCGAAGCGCCGGATGAGGGTTCGGTACCGCGCGTCTCGCAACGAGTACGTGATAGCCATACGCAAAAACGCGAACCCTCACACCCCTTTCCGGCGCCCCTGCCCGAAGGGAGAGGAACCACGGCAGCTGATAGCCAATACGCCAGCGCGACCATCAGTTGTCCGCAAGCCGCGGCTCATCCAGCAACTCGATCCAGTGATGGACCGGCACCGTCGACGCGCTGCCCAAGTGCAACTGGCAGCCAATGTTGGCTGTGGCGATGACGGCCGGTTGACCCTCCTGCAGCGCTTCGAGTTTGTCGTGGAGCAATGGCTCCGACAACTTCTTCTGCAGCAGTGAATAAGTGCCGGCCGAGCCGCAGCAGAGATGGCTGTCGCGCACGGGCGTGAGTTCGAATCCCGCCATTTGCAGGATTCGTTCCACAACGCCGACGATCTTCTGGCCGTGCTGCAGCGTACAGGGAGAATGCCATGCGATGCGGCGACCGTGGCCAATGCCGGCGAAGGCCTGCAGATCCTCGTCCGCCAAGACCTCGCTCAAATCCCGCGTCAACGCCGAAATCCGCGCCGCCTTCGCCGCGTAGTCCGGATCGTCGCGCAGCAGATGGCCGTATTCGCGAACCATCGCGCCACAGCCGCTCGCCGTCATCACCAGGGCCTCGGCGCCGGCTTCGATGTGCGGCCACCACGCGTCGATGTTGCGGCGCATGAACGCCTTGGCTTCTTCGGGCGCAGTCAAGTGATGACTGATCGCGCCGCAACAGCCGGCGCCTTCCGGGCGTACGAGCTCAATGCCGAGCTTCGTCAGCACCCGTGCCGCCGCCGCATTGGTCACGGGGGCAGCGACCGGCTGCACACAGCCGTCGAGTGCCAGCATCTTGCGCTTGAGTTCTTGGTTCGCGGGCCATGAGGCGGCCTCGTGACGCCGCGGCGCCCTGCACATGCCGCCCGACCAACGCTGCGGTGCAAATTGTCCCAGCCGGTAGAAAAAACCGAAGCGTTTCGGATACGGCACGATGGCACGCAGCACGCGCCGCATGATGCGCTCGCCGAGCGGGCGCCGAACCCGCGCGTCCACCGCGGCACGGCCGATGTCCACCAGACGTCCATACTGCACGCCGGACGGACACGTGGTTTCGCAAGCGCGGCAGGTCAGGCAGCGATCGAGGTGCACTTGGGTCTTGCGGCTCGGCGTTTCGTCTTCCAGCACCATCTTCATCAGGTAGATGCGGCCGCGCGGCCCATCCAGCTCGTCACCCACCAATTGATACGTCGGGCAGGTTGCGGTGCAAAAACCGCAATGCACGCACGCGCGCAGGATCGCCTCGGCCTCGTCGCCTTCGGCGGTGTTCTTGAACGGTGCGGCAATGTTGGTCTGCATGGAAAATGTGAATTGATTTACCGAACGCAATCTTTCGCGAAGTCAAAACTCCGCATACATACGGCCACGATTGAAAACGCCGTGCGGGTCCATCGCCGCCTTGATGCGTTTGTGGAGTTGCATCAGCGGTTCGGGCAGAGGGTGATACGGATCGGATGATCGAACGGAGCATCGAAACAGCATTGCATGACCTCCCTGTTCCGCCGCTGCGGCGCGAACCGTTTTCGCGGGAGCATCGCTCTTGAGCCAGTGCAGCGCTCCACCCCATTCGATCGACTGCTCGCCGGGCAGGTCCAATTTTGCAGCCGGCGGCACTGAGACCCGCCACAGTGGCGTCTCACCACCAAAGAACGGACGCCGGTGTTCGCGGACCTCCAGCCAGAAGGTGTCGGCGCCTTCCAGCACTTCGCCGCCGATGGTGGTGCGGGCTTTCGCGAGTGCGCTCGCCGTTCCTGACAACCGCACGTAAAGATGCTCACCTTCGATGCACGAAGCGGAAATCGGCAGTGGCGCAGCCGCCCACCGGCACAGGTTTTCGACTGCGGCGCGCGGCGCCAGCGACTGCACCAGCGTCATGGTTTCGCGCGGCCGTGGCAACAACTTGAGGCTGACGTCCAGGATCACGCCCAGAGTGCCCATCGCGCCCGTGATGAGCCGCGATAGGTCATAACCGGCCACGTTCTTCATGACCGCGCCGCCGAAGCGCAGGATCTCGCCGCGGCCATTGACGATGCGCGTGCCGAGCACGAAATCGCGCGCGGCACCCGCGTAGGCGCGGCGCGGACCGGAGAGGTTCGTCGCGATCGTGCCGCCGAGCGTGGCCGCGGCGCCGAAATGCGGTGGCTCGAAGGCAAACATCTGGTCGTGTTCGGCCAACAACGTCTCGAGTTCCGAGAGCGGTGTGCCGGCCCGCGCGGTCAGGACCAGCTCTTCAGGGTGGTAGTCGATGACGCCGCGATGATCGCCAAGGGCCAGCGGTTCGCCTTGTGCTTCACGGCCGAGGAAATGCTTGGTGCCGCCGGCAACGATCGCCAGCGGCGCCCGCCGTTCGATCGCGTCGACCACGCGCGACCGGATGTCCGTGCTGGAATCGCGCGACACGGTCAAAAGCGCTCCAGCTCCGGAAACGGCAGCTCGCCGCCGTGGACGTGCAGGCCGCCGTATTCGGCGCAGCGCTTAAGCAGCGGCACGGCCTTGCCCGGATTGAGCAGGCCCTTCGGATCGAAGGCGGCCTTGATCGCGTGGAATTGCGACAGCTCGGCGGAAGAAAACTGGTCGCACATCTGGTTGATTTTCTCGACGCCGACGCCGTGCTCGCCGGTGATGGTGCCACCCACCTCGACGCACAGCCTGAGAATTTCGCCGCCGAGTTTTTCGACGCTTTCGAGTTCGCCCGGACGGCTCGCGTCGTACAGGATCATCGGGTGCAGGTTCCCGTCACCGGCGTGGAACACGTTGGCGACGGCCAGGTTGTATTGGCGCCCGAGTTCCTGGATCCGCCGCAGCACGCGCGGCAGGTGCTTGCGCGGAATGGTGCCGTCGGTGCAGTAGTAATCGGGTGAAATCCGGCCCATCGCGGGGAACGCCATCTTGCGTCCCGCCCAGAACTTCGCGCGTTCGACCTCGTCGCGCGACACGCGGGTTGCACCGGCGCCGCATTGCGCCATGATGGCGCTCACCCGATCGATGTCGTCGGCGACGGCTTCCGCGGTGCCATCGAGTTCGCACAGCAGGATCGCCGCGGCGTCGACCGGATAGCCACTGTGGACGAACGCTTCGGCAGCGCGGATCGCCGGGTTGTCCATCATCTCGAGCCCGGCCGGCACGATGCCTGCGGCGATGACGGCGCCCACCGCAGCACCGGCTTGTTCCACGTCGGCGAACGCGGCCAGCACGACGCGCGCAGTCTCCGGTTTCGGAACCAGCTTGACGGTGACTTCGACGATCACGCCCAGCATGCCCTCCGAACCGGTCGCGAGCGCGAGCAGGTCAAACCCCGGCGCATCCAGCGCATCGGCGCCGAAGGTCAGCAACTCGCCCTCCATCGTTACCATTTTCAGCTTGAGGATGTTGTGCACGGTCAGGCCGTACTTGAGGCAGTGCACGCCGCCGGCGTTCTCGGCCACGTTGCCGCCGATGGTGCAGGCGATCTGCGACGACGGATCCGGCGCGTAGTACAGACCGTACGGCGCCGCGGCTTCGGAAATGGCGAGATTGCGCACGCCGGGTTGCACCCGCATCGTGCGGTTGACCGGATCGATGTCGAGGATCGACATGAACCGCGCGAGGCTCAGCAGCAATCCGTCGCCGAGGGGCAGTGCCCCGCCGGACAAACCGGTGCCGGCGCCGCGCGCCACCACCGGCACGCCGCGTTCATGGCAGACACGCATGATTTGCTGCACCTGCCCGATGGTGCGCGGCAGTACGGCGACCATCGGCGTCTGGCGATACGCGGACAGGCCATCGCACTCGTACGGCCGCAAGTCCTCGGTGGCATGCCGGATCGAATCGTCCGGCAAAAACCGGCGCAGCGCGGCGATCAGCTCACGCTTGTCGGGTGCTGGTTTACCGGAATCCGTCATTTCTCGTTGCCTGCTTGCCCTCAAAGTTGTGGCGGTCCCATCAGTCCGCTCGTGTTGTAGGGCGGGTGATAACCCGCCGCTTTCGAGTCGTGCGGCGGGATGCGCTGCGCTGCTCCCGCCCTACGGGCTACGGGCTCCCGAGGACATGAAGCTCAAAGCGATTGCCAATGGCGTTGCGCGGCGGCCAATCCGGCGCCGGCCTCGAATGCATGCTGGTGTGCGCGCAGCACGTGTTCGAGCGCAGCCAGCAAGCGCAACACAAAATGCGGTTGCGAGCCATAACCCATCAAGCCGACGCGCAGCATGCGCGGCTTGAACGGACCGAGCCCGGTCGCGACTTCGATGCCGAAGTCGTCCAGTAGGGCTTTTCGCACGTTGCCGGCATCCATGCCGTCCGGCAGCAGCACGCCGGCCACGGTGTGCAGACTATGTTCGGGCGCAGCAAGGATCTTTAGTCCCAGCGCTTCGATGCCGGCGCGGAATGCGGCGAAGTTGTCCTGATGACGTGTCCAGCGGTGTTCGCAACCTTCGTCGTGCAAACCGAGCAACGCCGCGCGCAACGCGTACACCAGCGGCGCTGAGATCGTGTGGTGGTACTGACCCTCGTACCAATATTTTTCGAGCGCCGGCACATCGAGATAAAAACTCGACACAGGTGTCTTGCGCGTGCGCACCCGCTCCATCGCGCGTTCGTTCAACGTCAGCGGCGCCATGCCCGATGGCGCGCCGAGCGCCTTCTGGCTGCCGCTGTAGCAAACGTCGATACCGGCGGCATCGAGGTTGATGGGGTGACCGCCAAGCGACGCGACCGTATCCACGATCAACAACGCATCGACTTCATGCGCCGCGGCGGCGATGTCGGCGATATCGTTTTGTGCGACGCCGGTCGAAGTTTCGCCGTGCACCACGCCGACTACGCGCGGGCGCAGCCTGCGGATCGTGTCGCGGATTTGGTCTGCATCGAGGGGCGTGCCCCATTGCGCATCGACCCGCGTTACTTTCGCATCCAGGCGTTCAGCCATGCCCGCCAGACGTTCGCCGAAGTAGCCCATCGTGCCGATGACCACGGCATCGCCGGGTTCGATCGTGTTGCATAGCGCCGCCTGCATCCCGGCGGTGCCGGTGCCGGACAGCGCGATCGCGAATTCGTTGGAGGTCTGGAAGGCTTCGCGCAGCAGCACCTTGAGTTCGTCGAAGATCCGCAGCATCGCCGGATCGACATAACCCAGCGGCGGCAGCGTCATCGCCCGTAACACCTCGGGATCGAGTTCGCTCGGTCCGGGTCCCAGCAATACGCGGGTCGGCGGATACAGTGGCGCTCCGTTGACGTCGATGGTCACGCTTGTTTTGCCTTCAGCACTTCGTTCTGAGGCAAGCATACTGCGCGTTGCCGGGCAGCGACCCCACCCATAGCTTGCAGCTATGCCTGCATTCGGGTTTTTCATTGGTGACGCGCGTCGGCGGTTGGGTACGATTGACGGGATATGTCGGCAGGGCGCTGTCGACGGCGAGGAGCAGGTAGTGCGAAATGCGGTACACAATCCCGACATGACGCGTTGTCACTACGAGGATGTCGTGTTCGCCATGCGGCACGCTGACTAGTGCTCGACATCGCCATCATCGTCATTTACCTGATCGTGATCGCGGCGATCGGGTTGCGCATCAGCGGAAAGCAACGTTCCGCGACCGACTACTTCGTCGGCGAACGCAACCTGTCGTGGTGGGCGGTGTGCTTCTCGATCGTCGCGACGGAGACTTCGACGCTGACCGTGATCAGCGTGCCGGGCGTCGCGTACCTCGGCGCATACGGCTTCGTCGAACTGGCTTTCGGTTACCTGCTTGGACGCAGTATTGTCGCGATCGTGCTGTTGCCGCTGTATGCGCGCGGCAATCTGGTCAGTGCGTATCAGTACCTCGGTTTGCGTTTCGGGCCCAAGGTGCAGGGCCTCGCATCGGCGACGTTCCTCGTCACCCGGCTGCTGGCCGAAGGCGTGCGGCTGTTCGCATCGGCGATCCCGATCGCGCTGCTGCTCGCGGCCATCGGCGTGCACGCGAGCTATCTGGAAATCATCGTGGTGCTGGCCGGGGTGACTGTCGCCTACACCTATATCGGTGGCATCCGCGCGGTGGTGTGGACCGACGCGATCCAGATGATGCTTTACCTCGGTGGCGCGCTCCTGAGCGTCGGCATCCTGATGCACGGAACCTCGCTTGCCGACCTTGGCCACGCTTTCGCAGCGGGCAAGTTCGAAGTCTTCGATTTTCACGCGCCGATCCTGACCAGTCCGTTCGCGTTCGTGGCCGCGATCTTCGGCGGTGCCGTGTTCACGATGGCCTCGCACGGCGCCGACCAGCTCATGGTGCAGCGCATCCTCGCCTGCCGGAACCTTCGCGACAGCCGCAAGGCCATGGTCGGCAGCGCGGTGTTCGTGATGGCGCAATTCGCGCTGTTTTCGCTGGTCGGCACGCTGCTGTGGATCAAGTTCGGCGGTCAAACGCCGGTGCAACTGGGCTTGAGCGGACCCGACGACCTGTTTCCGGAATTCATCATCCGCGGATTGCCGCCCGGCATATCCGGCCTGATGGTGGCCGGCATCCTCGGCGCGACCATGGGTTCGCTGTCGTCGGCCATGAACTCGATGTCCAACTCGACCCTCACCGACCTGATCCGCCTGTTCGCCCATCGCGAATACAGCGACAAGACCATGCTGCGCATCTCGCGGATTTCGACGCTGTTCTGGGCCGGCGCGCTGGTCGGTTTCGCGTCGATGTTCACCGACACCCACAGCCCGGTCGTCGTGCTCGGATTGAGCATCACCGGCTACACCTACGGCGCGTTGCTGGGCGCGTTCCTGCTCGGACTGCTGGTCAAACGCGCCAACCAGCGCGATGGCGCGATCGCCTTCATCGCCACCGTAATCAGCATGGCCGTGGTGGTGCTGGGGATGAAAATCCATGGCCAATCGTTGGCGTTTCCCTGGTACGTGCCGATCGGCGTGGCGATCACGTTGCTGGTGGGCGGCGGGCTGTCGCTGACCCATCCACGGGAACAGCGGGTTTTCGCAGAGGTCACTTCCGACGACCCGGCAGGGTAGCGGCGCGCGGTCGAGCCGCGTTGAACCAAACGCCCGCCAAATCATGACGTCGATCACTGCACAGATCCCGGGTTTCTCCAGTAGGATGCCTCGAAAGTCCAAGCATGACTTTTCCGGCCACGAAAACCGCGTGCGCGATCAGCGGTTTCATTTTCCAGTCGTTCCCGACGCTCGAAAATGCTGGCACGTATTCGCGGCGGCTCAGGCTGTTGCATGCCGGGATTTTCAATGCGGCCTGTCGGAAGGGTTCGCTGGCGATGCGGAGTGAAAGAGGTCCAGATGGATAGGTTTCTGATTGACGGCGGTGCGCAGCTTCACGGCGAAATCCGTGCCTCCGGCGCCAAGAACGCCGCGCTGCCGATCCTGGCGGCCTCCCTGCTGACGGGAGAGCCGTTGCGTCTTCGCAATATCCCGCAATTGCAGGATATCGTGACGATGAACACGCTGTTGGCGCAGATGGGGGTCAGACTGACCCTCGGCAACAACATGCAACTGGATGTCGACGCCGGCGACGTGCGTGCCTGCTTCGCACCGTACGACCTGGTCAAGACCATGCGTGCGTCGATCCTGGTGCTGGGACCGTTGCTGGCTCGCTTCGGCGAGGCCGACGTGTCGTTGCCGGGCGGCTGTGCGATCGGCGCGCGACCGGTCGACCTGCATCTGCAAGGCCTGATGGCGATGGGCGCCGAGATTTCGGTGGACGAGGGCTACATCAAGGCTCGCGCAAGCCGCCTTCGTGGCGCCGACATCCTGCTCGAGAAGGTGACGGTCACCGGCACCGAAAACCTGATGATGGCGGCCACGCTCGCAAAAGGGCGCACGGTCATCGCCAACGCGGCGCGCGAGCCGGAAATCGTCGACCTCGCGACCTGCCTGCAGCGCATGGGAGCCAGGATTCAGGGCGCAGGCTCCAGCGTCATCACGATCGATGGCGTCGATCAACTACACGGCGCCTCCCACGACATTCTGCCGGACCGCATCGAAACCGGCACGTATCTGGTCGCCGGCGCGATCACGCGCGGCAAGGTACGCATCCGGGAAACGCAGCCCGAGCTGCTGCTTGCCGTGTTGTCCAAGTTGCAGCATGCAGGCGCGCACATCGAGTTGGGCGATGACTGGATAGAACTCGACATGCGCGGCCGGCGTCCGCGTGCTGTCGATATCAATACATCGCCGTATCCAGGTTTTCCCACCGACATGCAGGCACAGTTTTGCGCGCTGGATGCAGTCGCGGAAGGGTCGGGCGTGATCATCGAGAACCTGTTCGAGAACCGCTTCATGCACATTCTCGAATTGCAGCGGATGGGCGCCAAGGCCAAGATCGAAGGCAACACCGCCATCATCACTGGCTGTGAAAACCTGACAGCCGCGCCGGTGATGGCCACCGATTTGCGGGCGTCCGCTGGATTGGTGTTGGCCGCGCTGGTGGCCGAGGGCACGACGGAGATCCGCCGCATCTACCACATCTACCGCGGCTACGAAGACATCGAGCGCAAGCTGACGCAATTGGGCGCGTCGATCCGCAGCATCTCCGACGACGACCGGCACCTTTCCGCCGGTGCCGATCCGGAGCCGGCGACTACCTCACCCGCGTCCTTGTCTCCTGCAAGCTGATCAACTGGATCATCACTTCGAGTGGGCAGGCCTCATCACGATTCAGGGATTCGGGAACAAGCCTCGGCGCCAATCGTATTGGGCGTGGACGTTGGCAGAACCGGCTGCCGTGCCGCGCTGTGGAACGGCGATGCGCCGGAACCCGAGGCCATCGCGGCGGGTGACGGCAGTCTCGGCTTGGGCGCCGTGCACGGACCCGATGTTGCCGGGGCGGCCATTCTCGCGATCGTCGACCCACTGCTGAAGTCACGGGGTGTAGGTTGCATCGATGCCGTTGGCGTAGGCGCACCCGGGGCCATGGAAGCGCCCACGTTGGCGCGCCGCTTGGCGGAGCAGCTTGCCCGTTCCCTGCCGGCTCGGATGGTGGCGGTGATGAGCGACGCCATCACCTCGCACGCCGGCGCACTCGGCGGCAAACCCGGGGTCGTATTGGCCGCGGGAACCGGTGCGGTGACCATCGCGATCGGTGCTGACGGTCAGTTTCGCCGGGTGGATGGCTGGGGTCCGTGGATCGGTGACGAAGGCAGCGGTGCGTGGCTTGGCCGCTGCGGCCTGCAGGCGGCGGCGCGAGCCAGTGACGGCCGCGGTTCCGCGACGATGCTGACGGAAGGCGCGGCAAAGCAATTCGGCTCGATCGGCGAACTTGCGACGAAGCTCGGTTCCGATGCCAACCCCGCACGTAGCCTGGCGGCCTTCGCGCCAGCCGTTGCCGATGCGGCGCGCAATGGCGATCCGGTTGCTGCGCAACTGGTGAGCGCGGGCGCTGCGGCGCTGGCCCGTTCGATGATTGCGGCGGCCGAGGGACTGAACACCCGGGGACACGTGGCTGCGGTCATCATCGGGGGGCTGGTCAATCTTGGGCCGGTGCTGCTGGATCCGTTGCGCGCAGCTCTCGAAGGAAGCGGTGCCAACTTGCACCTTCAACCGGCAAAGGGCACCTCGATCGACGGAGCCCGTCTCCTGGCGCGTGTCGATAACGGGATCCATGAACGGTGGGTCGTGCGAGCGAGAGGAGAAGATCGGTGAACCCTTCAATGCACACGCCTGCGCCACAAGCATCTGCCCTCGATGTCCTGGCGACTGAATCCGTCCGTCCGGACATGGACGACCTCGATTGCCGCCCGACCGATGAGCTGGTACGCACGCTCGTTGAAGGTCAAAGTGCCGCGCAAAGCGCCGTGAAGGCCGCGGTTCCCGCAATCGCCGCCGCCGCGGACGCCATCGCTATACGCTTGAAGCGGGGCGGCCGGCTGTTCTATGTCGGTGCCGGCACCTCGGGCCGGCTGGCGATTCTCGACGCGTCGGAATGTCCGCCGACCTTCAACACTTCTCCAGAAATGGTGGTGGCGCTGATTGCCGGTGGTCCGGCAGCGGTGCAGGAAGCCATCGAAGGTGCGGAAGACGATGACCAAGCCGGCGCGGCCGATTTGCGTGCGAAGGATCTCAAGCCGAATGACGCCGTGGTCGGCATCACCGCGTCGGGACGCACACCCTACGTGGTCGGTGCGCTCCGTCATGCACGCGAAGTGGGGAGCCATACCGTCGCGATCGTCAACAATGCGCGCAGCGCGCTGGCCGGTGTCGCCGATACCGCCATCGAACTGTTGACGGGGCCGGAAGTCATCGCCGGCTCGACCCGGCTTTGCGCGGGCACCGCCCAAAAAATCGCGCTCAGCACCTTGTCGACCGCGGTCATGGTGCGGCTCGGCAAAACGTACGGGCCATACATGATCGACGTGCGGGCGACCAATGCAAAACTTCGCCGGCGGGCATCGCGGATGGTCCAGCAGATCACCGGCGCGGACGCGAGTGCCAGCACCGAGGCGCTCGCGGCGACGCAAGGGCGGGTGAAGCCCGCGGTCGTGATGCTGCTCGGTAGCTGCGATGCGGATGAAGCCGAGCGCAGGCTGGCAGCGGCGGAGGGGCGGGTGCGGGAGGCCTTGGCGCCGAGATGAGTCGAGTCAACACGTCTGGCAGTGAATGCCTCGGTCGGGAAACGAACCCGTTCGCGTTAAGCATTTCGACAAGCTCAAGGCAGGCTACGTGAGCGAGGCGAACGGAGTCGAAACGCCATCGTCCTTCGACTTCGGCCCCATCAAGATGGGTCCTACGCTCAGGACGAACGGAAACCACTACTGCTTCTAGTGTCGCTTGGCGTCAGCCTTGGCATACGTTTGCGGGTTGCGGCGCCGCTCATTCCACCTCCACGCCTGCATCGCGCAGGCGCCGCCGCAAGCGATCCAGCTTGTCGCCATAACGCGCACTGCGTTCGGTGCCACGATGCAGGGGTTGCCGCACTTGCGAGGCGCTGGGCGTCAGCACGGCGCGCTGTGTCTTGTGGAATTCAAGACAGCCGGGGTCGAAGGGTAATCCGCAGAAATCCAGCACGCGGCGGATGACGCCTTCCGGATCAGCTACCAATGCCTCGTACCGCAGATCGAACACCTGCGCGGGATATCGCTTCAGCCAGAAACGCGCCAGGCGCAGGAAGCCGGCGCAGTAATCCGCCAGATCGTCGAGGTCGCAGGCGAAGCCGGCCACGTCGGTGAAGCAGTGGCGATAGCAAGCCAGGCAAGTTTCCACGGGATCGCGCCGGACAATGATTACGCGAGCCGCGGGCAGCATCGCCAGCGCCGCACCCACGTAATGCCAGCCCAGTAGATTCTTGTCGGTGAAGCGCGGTTTGGCCGCGCGCCAGCGCGCGGTTCGCGCCAGATATTCCTGGCCGAGCCGCTGCCAATCCTGCGCGGTGGCACCCGATGTCCACAGGGGGAATGCCGAACCACGGCACCTGGATTCTGCCTGAATCAGTTGCAGCATGTCGCTGATTTCGTTGGCGCCTTCAACATCCGGGTGCGAGGCCATGATCTGCTCGACCAAGGTCGATCCGGAGCGCGGCATGCCGGTGATCAGGAGGGCTTCCTTGCCGGCCCTTGAATCCGGTGATGGCGAGACAGTCTGCGCAAACGCATCCTGGATCGCGTCCACGAACCTGTGTTCTTCGGCGGCGTTCCATTGCAGCCGCATGCTCGCGCGTTGCGATGCGTTTGCCTCCCGCAGAGCCTCGAACGCGCGTGCATGGTCACCCTGGTCTTCCAATGCCTTCGCCAACGCGAACCCGAACAGATAGTGCGCTCGAGCGGGCAAGTCGCCGCGCGCGAAAACCTGCTGCAGGTGTGCGGTATCGGCCGCGTCGAGAACCGTATTCAGCGACAGCCCGTACCAACCGTCGGCGCTGTCGGGATCGTGCCGCACCACCTCGCGGAATTCCGCCACCGCAGCTTCGGTCCGCCCCAGACCCGCGTATGCCCGTGCCAGCGAAATTCGCGCCTGGATGTTCGAGGGTTCAAGGGCAAGCGATCGCTGCAAAGCCGTGACAGCTTCCTCGCCACGCGCTTGTTGCCATAGCGCTTCGCCAAGATTGAACCACGCCGACGCCGAGTCGGGCGCCAATTCGCAGGCGTGTCGGAAGTGCTCCGTGGCGTCCGCGGCCTCGCCAAGGGAAAGCAGCGAGAGGCCGAGTTCGCTGCGCAGGAAAACATCGTCGGGCCATACCGCAAGCACCGCGCGGAAGCAATCGACGGCCTTGGCATAGTCGCCGCGGCTGCGTGCGACCATTCCCTGCATCCGCACCGCCCTCGGCTCACGCGGCGCCAGCGCCAGCACGCTGGTCAGTGATCGCTCGGCGGCTTCGAACTGGTGCGCCTCCCATTCACTGCGCGCCCTCGCCAGCAACCGCCCGGCGACGGGGGAAAGCGGTGCGCCCATCGTGTGCGCGACCGAGCCGGTTTCTGCTCCGGATTTCACGTCATCGTAAGGTCAATGTTCGAGGCGCGACAGCTTAAGGCGCGCACGGGTTGCCAGCCAACCCGGTGCGCGCCCGTTTCCTTAACAGGTCACCAGTTGTAGGCGACCGAGATCTGTTCGGAGCGCGGAGGCATCCGGGCTTCGATCATGTTGTAGCTGGTGCCGGGGCTGCCCGTCCTGACGAAATAGTTGCCGTAGAACGTGGGCGTTTGCTTGTTGAGCACGTTGAATACCTGGAACTTGAAGTCGAGCTTGTGCTCGGCCCAGCCCGGCCTGTAATCCACGTTGAGGTTGACGTTGTGGATCCATGGCGTGCGCTTGGCCCCGTATGGCGGAACCCCCGAACCCGGCGCGATGGGCACGCCGCCGCACCAGTGGTACTGGCTCGACGTGTGCAGGCTCACCTCATCCGGTCCGTAGGCACCGCGGCACATCCTCGGCGTGCCGGAGGCAATCCACAGGTTGGCGCCGACCGTCCAATCCGGGGTGATTGCGTAGGCGCCATAGATCTTGAGGGAATGTTTGCGGTCGGTGCCCAGGACGCCGTTCGAGTTGTCCATGATCCGGGGGTACGCCCATACCGCGGTGAGGTACGCCACAGTCCCGCTGGACTCATACATCGGTCCTACCGGGCCGGCATCGTTGCCATACAGCCTCGAGAACACGTAATCGATCTTCCCGAACCACTTGCCGTCCCAGACGTGGGTGAGCGACAGGTCCAGCGCGTAGTAGTTGCGCTTGGGCCCCATCTCGAAGGTTTGGTCCTCCGCGGTCCAGTTGATCAGACGCAGCGATCCGTCCGGCGCCTTCACGTAAATCTTCTGGTCCACGCCTGGATTGACCAGGACTGGGCTCTGGACCCACTGGCTGCAGGTGTCCGGGGTCATCCAGGTGTAGCCCTCGCGCACACCTTCCGCACACATCGATGCGGCATCATCGGTGCCGCCGATCATTTCACCCAGCTTCTCGTAGGTGCCGGTGGCCTCGAATACCCAACTCGTATCCCAGAAATGCAGTAGCTGCTGCATGCCCAGCACGAAATTGTCGGAGTACGGCGCCTTGACGTTCTGGGAAGCCACGGTCAAGGCGTTTCTCGGATAGCCGTACTGGTTGCAACACGATACGCCCGTCGCCGGATTCTGCGGCAGCGGCTGGAATCCTGTGGGCGCGCCGGTAGTCGGGTCGATGCCGGTATAAGTTCCGTATTCCGTGATGTTGACGACGGGAGCCGCGATGGTCGTACCGACACCTACCGGCAGCGTCAGGTAATAACGGCCGGCGTTGCCGAACACCTTCATGGTGGAATCGCCGTGCACATCCCAACTGAAACCGATGCGCGGCGACCAGTTGGGGCTGGTCAGCCTGATGTAGGGCAGGCCTGCGGCGTCGTAGTTGACGAACTGGTCGTTGCGCAGGCCCAGGGTCAACAGGAAATTCGGCGTGATCTGCCACCTGTCCTGGATGTATTGCGCACGTTCGACGACCCGTGTGGACGGGCTGTAAGCCTGGGTGAGTTTCGTCACGTAATAGCCATCGGCGCCCGCCGGATTGGAAGTCACCGGCCCCACGTATGGTATCGAATTCGGATCTGTGCCGATGAGCGGCTTGTTGAGGTCGGCTGGCCCAACCAGTCCATAGCTCCAGCCGTAACCCGGGCCGGTGCCTGCCACGCCGTCGTTGAGGTCCCTCTGGACGTCGTTGTCGATGCCCACCTGGAAATCATGGTTGCGCCATTTGTAATCCAGGTCCACGCGGTAGTCGGTAAGGTCGACGCGATGGTTGTCCGGCGTCACCGTCAGCGCATTCTGGGTATTGCCTATGGGACCATTCGACGTGAACGCCGGGTTTTCGTTGGAGATGCCGCCTACGTAAACCAGGCTCGGATCGTAGCCGGGATAACCCGGCTGGAAACTGCCGTACTGATCGTGCGATTTGCCGTACATCGCGTGCAGGGTCAGGTTGTCGGTGATATAGGAGGTGTAGTTGAGTACGCCCATCCTGTACACGTTCTTTCCCGTCTGGCCCTTGTAGTAAAAGTCCCCCGCGGTGTGCGTGTCGTAATCGTAGTGGTGGGTCCAATCCCACGTCTTGAGCGAACTCTGGAGTGCGGTCAGCGTCAGGAAATTGCTGTCGTTGATGTTCCAGTTGATTTTTGTGTAGATCTTCGGCTTGTGGGTCTGGTCGAAAAATTCGGTATTCAGGCAATACTTGCAATTGACGCTCGCGTACTTCGAATCATTCTCCTCGGCGCTCAGGAAGAAGAACAGCTTGTCCTTGATGATCGGGCCACTGATATACGCGTCATAGACCGTATTCATGCCGTGGTTGTCTTGGTTGTAGGAGTACAGATCCCCCGCATGGTGGCCGGCCCGCGTGACGAGCGGGTTGGCGTAGTAGGTGTTCTTGGGATTGTCATTCCAGCTAGCCGGCGACCACTGCGCGCGGAACCCGAAGTGCCATTCGTTCGATCCGGTTCTGCCGAGCTGGTTGATCACGCCACCGATGGAACGGCCGTACTTGGCGCCATAGCCCGAGATGAAAGTCTGCTGCTGCTCGATCGAGTTGTACGGCAAGCCGATGCCGCCCTGATTGTCGAGCACGGCGCTCGTAAGCATGCCATCGATGTAATACTGGTTTTCCGCAGTCGAAGCGCCGCCGAAGGTCACGGCCGGCGTGCCCAGCGGGCCGCCCACCAGTACCGCCGAGCCCGGCTGCACGCCCGGCGCCAGCAAGGCGATGTCTTCAGCAGTACGCCCCAACGGCAACTGCTGCAACTGCTTTTGCGTGATCGTGAGAACTTGGTTGGTGGTGGTCACGTCGATCACCGGGATCACATTGGCGGTAACGTTGATGGTGCTGAGCGTGCCGCTCTGCGTAACCGCGACACTGGTGGCGAAGTCCACTTCCACCGAACCCGCCGCCACCGGACTGATATCGTTTTGGCTCTGGATGACTTGGCCATTCTGCATCAGCGATACGGTATAGGTGCCGATAGGGACGATGAGCGAGTACTTCCCGGACGCGCCCACCGCGATGGTGCGATTGAAGCCCGAAGAGCTGCTGGTGATATGTATGGTTTCGCCGGCAGCCACCGGAACCGTCCCGTAGATGGTGCCATTGGTCGCCTGCGCGAACGCGCCACCGCTGAAGGCGAGGGCGATCGTACCCCCGATCGCCAGTGCCAGCGCCTTGCGCTGGAAAACATTGGTGCAACGTGGCACGCGCAAAGACTTGCTGTTCATGATGCTCCCTCCTGGGTTGAAATGCAGGCACAGTGAGCTTGTGCTGCCGCGGCTTTGCTTCCCCCCGTCACGCCCAATGATGCGGCCGAGCGGTCGATCGGCGGCATCACGGCGGGCGCGACGGTCAAAGCCGTTGTCTGACATCGCTCGCAGTTCGCTCCCGAGCATACTCATCGGTCAGCGAAAACCACCAATGAAAAGACAATCACCCGACATAGCCGTGGGTTATGGTTTTGTTATTCGGGACGGCTTCTGAAACCTGTTTGGAGATCGCCGATCGCGCGCCATACGCGTACTGCGTTCGCTTCCGCTGTGCAAGGGACTGCCGCACTTGCGAGGCGCTGGGCGTCAGCACGGCGCGCGCGGTCTTGTGGGGTTCGAGACACGCGGGGTCGAAGGACAACCCGCAGAAGTCCAGCATGCGGCGAATGACGCCCTCGGGGTCTGCCACCAGCGCTTCGTATTGCGCACCGCCTTCGAGTCGCCGAGCGCCAGCAAGAACACGCCCGCCCGCGTGCGCTCGGCGGCTTCGAACTGGCGCGCCTCCACTCGCTGCGTGCCCTCGTCAGCAAGGGTCTGGCGAGAGATGAAAGCGACGCCTCGGTTTTCTCCTCATCCGTCGGGCGGGCGGCCTGAGGAGGGATGGGGTCGGTTGTCACATCGCTTGCCCCATCCCCACTGGCACGTCGCTCCCCCGGTGGGAAGGGCTGCTACGTCCTCACCAGTTGTAGGCGATCGAGAAGTTCGCCGGGCGCGGCGGCATGTGCGCCTCGATCATGTGCAGTAGTTGCCGGGAGTGATGTCGAGATGAAATAGTTGCCGTAGAACATGGGGTGTCTCTGAAGCCGGCAGCGACTCACTGCATAACCTTGGCCGAGGTCATAAATCGACGTCGAGGTTGACGTAGACCGAGCGGCCCATCATGCCGTAGATGGCGTTGTAGTACGGAGGTGAGGTGTAGGTAGGGTCTTTCGGTCCGAAACTGTTGAACACGTTGACGACGTCAACACCCACCCTCCAGCCTGGCGCGAGTTCCTTCGATACCGACGCATTCCACTGAATGAATGGTCGCAATGGGTAAATCGTGCCGGTATCCGCAGGAACACGGGTCGCGTAAAAGTTGGGCCGTGAACTGTTGCGGAATCCGTACAGATATACATTCCAGCCGTCGTTGCTCCACCCCAGGGTCCAATTGGTGCGCATGCGGAACGCCACATCCGATGTCCAGTGCATCGCGTCTTGCCAGGCATCCCCGGGGGCGACCTGCACCTCGTAACCCATGACCCGGGTAAAGCCGATCTTGGCTGTAAAGTCGCCGTACCGGCCCCAGCTCCAGGCATAGCGCAGGCTGGCGTCGAAACCATGGGTTTTTACACCGGATTGATTGATCGCCTGGACACTTATGTTCGTGATGTGACCTGCTGCGTCGCGCGTTACAAAGCTTTCGTACAGCTTGCACTGGGCCGAGTTGGGGTCAATCGGATCGCCGTTGTCATAGGATCCCAGGAGACAGGCCGTGTTGACGTTCAATATATCGCCCGTGCTGAGATAGACACTCTTGTTCTTCAGTTCGATGTCCCAGTAGTCGAGGCTGAACGAGAGTTTCTCCGCCACATCCCAGACAAAGCCGGCGCCATTGGATACTGCGGTCTCCGCTTTCAGATGCGTGTTTTCACCACCGGACACGTACCACAAACCATCATCGTACGAGCCGGCGTAACACTGCTGGTTGTCATCGTTGTTGGTCAGATCGAGGCCGGCCTTGCGGCACAGGTATTCATTGGTGAACGTGCCGTAGGCCGATACCGGCCCGCCATAGATCCACATCAGATTGGGAGCGAGAAAACTCGTCTGACGATTGGCGCGGAACAACAGGCTGTCGATCGGCCGCCATTCCAGTCCGGCAGCCCAGGTAAGGTCACCGCCGATCTGCGAGATGTCCTTGTACTTGTCATAGCGCGTGGCAAGATCGGCGGTCAGGGTCGACACGATGGGTACGCGGAACTCCACACCCGCAGCATAGCGATTGCGCGAGCCGCCCCCCCACGTGGCGTTGTAGTTGAACGAGTGGTCGGGTCCGTCGTAGTAGTTGCGCGAGCGAACGTCCGGACCGAGGAAGTACTTGGAATGCTCGCCTTCCAGCACGACAGACATCTCCACATCGCCGGCCGGCAGCGTGAACAACCGGCCTCCGAACACGAGCTGTCCCGAAGCGGCCTGTGAGGTGTTGTGGTTGTTGAGGATATCGGTCAACGCCGCGTAATCATCCGGCGACATCGGGCCGAACATGTGCTGGTATTGCAAAGGCCCGAGGTCATAGATGGGCGAGTTGTTGTCGTCCGGATCGTGACCGA